>ENA-OPYH01000287-OPYH01000287.1-human-gut-metagenome-genome-assembly--contig:-NODE-287-length-32923-cov-5.458562_pt1 | contig 32923 bp, 29 predicted proteins | sample MGYA00241254_ERZ501488 | MGnify/ENA primary metagenome ERZ501488 (study PRJEB25962, sample SAMEA2042660) | human gut metagenome | biome: human gut; feature: human-associated habitat; material: faeces...
TGCCCCACTCCTTGTGCTCGCCGCGCTTGGGGTTGGGGTCCTCGTAGCAGGCCTCTCCGTCAAAGTTGTACAGGCCGAAGCCATCCTTCGGGAAGTGGGCGGGCACCCAGTCCATGATGACACCGATGCCGGCCTCATGCATCTTGTCCACAAAGGCCATGAAGTCCTTGGGGGTGCCGTAGCGGCTGGTGGGGGCAAAATAGCCGGTGACCTGATAACCCCAGCTGCCGTCGAAGGGATATTCCATCACGGGCAGCAGCTCCACATGGGTATAACCCATCTCGGTGATGTAGGGGATCAGCTGGTCGGCCAGCTCTGCGTAGTTGTAGGGCTTGTTGCCCTCCTTCATCTTCCAGCTGCCGACGTGCATCTCGTAGATGTTCATGGGGCCGTTGATCACATCGGCCTTCTTCTGGGCGGCCTGCCAGGCCTCATCGTGCCAGGCAAAGCCGGAGATATCATAGACCTTGCTGCCGTTGGACGGCCGGGTCTCGGCGTGGAACGCATAGGGGTCAGCCTTGTAGACAAGGTCGCCCGCCCGGGTGGTCACGCAATATTTGTAAACGTCGTATTCCTTCATGCCCGGGATAAACAGCTCCCACACAGAGTCATTGTCCACCTTGCGCATCGGGTGGCTGCCCGGTTTCCAGCTATTGAAATCGCCTACTACGCTGATGGCCGTCGCGTGCGGTGCCCAGACGCGGAACACCACGCCTGTCTCCCCGGCCCGCTGCTCGATGTGTGCGCCAAAATAGCGGTACGCTTCACAGTTATTGCCCTGCTTGAACAAATACACCGGAAGGTCCGATGGATTGCTGCGGGTCTTTTCCTCAGTCGGTTTCATAAACAGCTCCTCCCCGCACAGGCCGCATGGGCAGTCCTGTGCCTTTTACTCTCTTATATTAAAGAATTTCGTCGGATTTTTCAAGAGTTTTCTTGTAGAATATACCATAATCTTTTCGTCGATATTTTTCTTATATATACAACATCTCCAATTTTAGACAAGAAATATCGGCAGACTTAACAGAATAAAGACAAAAAAGAAACATCCGCCCCGAATTTTGCACATTTGGCAAAAAATCAGAGCGGATGTTTTTCCACTATTTTACTTCAGTTTTTCAAAGGCGCATCAGCCCACGACGTAGACGTTGACGTTGATAGCGCCGTTGATGACAGACTCCGCATAAGTCTCATAGAACACAAAGTAGTAAAAGTTTTGTGGCGCACGGTTTTAGGTATAATATCCATTTCCGGCACGGCAGATTTAGGCTTTGGCGTTTTAGGCACCGCATTAGTAAATAAAGATATTTTTCTGTTTAAATAATTCGTCAAAAAATAAACCCCCTGTAAAAATAATAAGCCGTTTAGCGGTGCGCACCTAAAAATCGGCGTAAGCAAGATTATAACCGAAGGCTTAGCAGTTTGTAAAGGGTTTGTTGAAAAAATTTTGTAAAAAATAAAAAAGAGCAGATTAACACAAACCAAGTTACCAGTTGGCAAGATACGCAAAAGAAAGACACAAAGTTAAAGTAAGGTCTTGCCGGGGGGGAAGAATGTGGTATAATTTCTATATAAAGGCGGAGAGGTCTGCCTTGTAACTTAAAGCCTGCAAACCGCCCGCGGAATGAAACGCCGCGGTAACATTCCCGGACGGCTTACAGAGTAAAAATATTTAAAGGCGCGCGCTTTTAAATAACAACGGGAAAGGTGATAAAGATGGCAAGCAAAAAAAGTAAAATTTTAGCAATAGCTTTTTGCGCAGCAGTAATGGCTGGGATTCATGTAAATCCTGTTTTGGCAGATGGAACAGATGTAATATCTGTAACTGATGGAAAAGTGACGGTAGGATATAAAAATTTTAAAACAACTACTGGACGTGTAGAAGATTCTGAAGTAACTATAACTAATATTGCAAGCCAAGGTGAGGTAAAACAAGCACAACAAACCGCTGAAGATGCAGCAACTATGGCTGGAGATGCTCTTTTTACCGCTAAAGGAGTAAAAGATGATTTGACGCAAGAAACTGCTGCCCGTGAGGAAGCAGATGCTGAACATGACAGGCTGCTGGCAGACCATAAAAAGCAGATTGAAGAAAATGCACAGGCAATAGCCGACGAAACTACTGCTCGCGTGGAAGCAGACGAAGCATTACAAGGACAGATTGATGCACATGGTCAGCAAATTGGCGATAACACTGCCGCAATTAAAAACCATACATCTGTAATTGGTGTTGAAGATTCTTCTCAGCTTGCTGATAAATATGAAGGTACTAACTACATCAGTGATGCAACCAGCATGGTTGAAGCAGACAAGAGATTAGACACTGCTATCAGCGATGTAAGCACTCGCGTTGACGGCATTGAAAACCGTGTGGATGGTTTGGAAGACCGCATTGATAAAGTAGGTGCAATGTCAGCAGCTATTGCCAACCTGCGTACCATGGGTTATGACCCTGCCGCACCGACCGAAGTAGCAGTAGGCGTAGGCCAGTACCGTGATGAAACCGGTATGGCACTCGGCCTGTTCCATTACCCGAACCGCGACTTCATGCTGAGCTTGTCCGTATCCACCAGCGGCGATGAATACATGGGCGGTATTGGCGCAACATGGAAATTTGGCCGTAAATCTCCCGAAAAGGTAGCTGAAATTAAAAAAGCACAGGCAGAAGCTGACGCAAGACGTGCGGAAGAACAAAAACTTGCTAAAGCCGAAGAAATGAAAAAAGCTGCTAAAGAAGCAAAAGTACAGGCACAAATGGAACGCCATGCCAAAATGCTGGCTGAACAGGAAGCACAGGCAGAAGCCTGAAATATAAAAATTTAAGCAGCAACGAGTTTTGAAACAACGGAGGCAGGGGCAACCCTGCCTTTGTTGTTATAAGGATATTACGGGATAAAATTTTATGGGCAAACTTAAAGGACTAATGACAACCTGCCTTACAGCAGCGGCCTTGTGCATGCTGCCGCTGCCAACGCTGGCGCAGACCCTGCTTGAAGCAGGAAAAACGGACGTAGGGGTGCTGTATATAGACAGCGAGAGCGTAAGCACCGTAAAAAAAGACGGCAAATACTACCTTGCCTTTTTTGCTGAAGAAAAATATACAGATGAAGCTTTCCTTGCGGCATTAAGGCAGGGGGAAGATATGCAGAACGCTGCAAGCGGCATTAACCTGTATTTATTTAATACCTTCGGCAGCGAGTATACTATCGGCGCAAGCTATGTGGTAGATGCGGAAGGTAAAATTTGTGCAGATCTTGGTGCAAATACCATACCGCAGGATGCAAGGGGCAATAAAACTCTGCGCAACGCCTACACAATGGCGCTTAAAATATTACAGCGCAAAAACGCAGGGCAGTAAAAGGCAGGCAAACAGCATAAAGTAAAGCACAATTAAAATAATGCGGCAAACAAAGCATTTACAGCAGGCAAAGGCTTGCTGTAAGGCAAAAAACATATCAATACATACGAGGTGATATGGTGGAAATAAAAGAAATACCGTTTAACCAGACGATGCTGAAAAAAGCGGCAGGGGAAGATGAAATAGAATACTATAACATCAACCAGCGTGACGAAAATGGAGGCAGGACGCTGGAACTTAAAATAACGGACAGCGAAGGCAGACGCAAAGTAGTAGTGCTTGCCGACAGGGGGTTCTGCATAGAACCAAGAGAAGTAAAGTTAAAGCCGTTTTGCGGCAGGGAAGAACGCAACAGAGAGATATGGCGTTTATATAATGAAGAACATTTAACGCAGGTCTTTCTGGCAAACCTGTTCAGTATAACGCAGCCTTCCGTATCGCTGATTGTTAAACAGATGAAAGAAAAATAATTTTTACCGGCACCTTAAAGTTTAAAATGGCTTTTAAGGTGCTTTTTTATTGGCGGCAGAAAACGGAATTTTTTATTATTTTTGCAGGATGAACAAATATTTTACAAAAAAATAAATAATTATTATTGATTAAATGCGCGGACTGTGTTATACTTAAATCATCAAGAAAGCGTTTCCAAAAAAAGGAGGATTTTAATATGAAGAAAAAAGTTTACAAAGCATTTAACGAGCAGGTTCAGGCTGAATTATATTCTGCATATATGTATCTGGCAATGAGCCTTGATATGGAAGCTAAAAATTTTAAAGGCATGGCACACTGGCTGAAAGCACAGTATGAAGAAGAACGTGAGCATGCTTTTAAATTAATGGGCTTTATGCAGGATTGCGGCGAAAAACCGGAACTGCTTGCTATTGAAGCACCGGCTGCCGATTACGGCACTCCGCTGGAACTGTTCAAAAAAGTTCTGGAACATGAAAAATATGTTACTTCCCGCATTCACGATATGTATGAAGTAGCTTTGGCAGAAAAAGATTATGCTGCCCAGAGCCATTTGAAATGGTTCATTGACGAACAGGTTGAAGAAGAAGCCAGCGCTTCCGAAATTGTTGAAAAACTGCAAATGGTTGGCGATAATGTAGGCGGCCTGTTCATTATTGACGGCCAGCTTGGCGCAAGAAAATAATTAAATAATTTGTTGACAAGGCTGCACGGTTGTGTTATTATATTCGGGTAACAAAGTAGAAGCCGCTCGCTTCTCACCTTGCAGCTATGCTCGACAGGGTTGGATATGTACTAACGCGGGTGGATTTGTTCTGCCCGCTTTTCTTTTTGACTGAAATATTTTGGAGGTGACTTGTCATAGCTAAGGAAAACTTGCGTATCAATGAAGAAATTCGGGCACGTGAAGTGCGCGTTATCGGCAGCGATGGCGAACAGCTTGGAATTATGTCCGGCCGCGAAGCCCAGCAGCTTGCTTATGAAAAACATCTCGACCTGGTGGAAATTGCACCTACTGCCAAACCGCCTGTGTGCCGGATTATGGATTACGGCAAGTATCGTTACGAGCAGCAGAAACGCGAAAAAGAGTCTCGTAAGAAACAGAAAACATTTGACATTAAAGAAGTTAAGCTGCGCCCCGGCATTGAAGAACATGACTTCAACGTTAAGTTTAAAAATGCCGTGCGTTTCTTAGAAGATGGCGACAAAGTAAAGGTTACCATTATGTTCCGTGGACGTGAGCTTTCGCATCCGGAACTGGGTGAAGTTCTTTTAAACAAAATGGCTGCCCAGCTTAAAGAGATGGCAGTTGTTGAAAGACAGCCCAAACTTGAAGGCAAAAACATGATTATGATAGTTGCGCCGAAACCGAGTAAATAAGGAGGATTTTTTAAATGAAGTTGAAAATGAAAACCCGCAGAGCTGCTGCAAAACGTTTCAAAAAAACCGCTTCCGGTGAATTTAAACGTGCCAAAGGTTATAAGAGCCATATTCTTGAGAAAAAAGCTCCTGCCCGCAAGAGAAATCTGCGCAAAGCTACTTTAGTGCATAAAACTGACCATGAACGCGTAGTTAAAATGCTGCCGTATGCATAATTAGTGGAGTTAAGGGAGGATATTACTAATGGCAAGAATTAAAGTTGGTGTAACTGCACACCGCCGTCATAAACATATTTTAAAACTGGCTAAAGGTTACCGCGGAGCTAAACATTTACAGTTCAAAAAAGCTAACGAAACTGTAATGAAAGCATTGAGTTATGCACGCCGCGACCGCCGTGCTAAAAAACGCGAGTTCCGCCGTTTGTGGATTGCCCGTATCAATGCTGCAACCCGTGCTAACGGCATGAGCTACAGCCGCTTTATCTGCGGCCTTACTAAAGCAGGCATTCAGCTTGACCGTAAGGTTTTGGCAGATATGGCAATTTTCGACGCAGCTGCATTTGCAAAACTGGTTGAAACCGCTAAAGCTGCTCTGTAATTTATAAGTATTAAAGGACCAACGTTTTACCGCGTTGGTCTTTTTTATTTGTGTAAAAATTTGCAAAAATTTCATAATTTGGTATAATACGTGGTAACAGCCGTAATGGCTTTAATAATAAAAATTTTAGCAAAAAGTTTTTAAATGAGGTGAGTATACCTTGGGGCGTGAAAATAAGTTTTTGCGTTGGATTGGGCAGGCTTTTAACGGCAGCCAGATGGTGGCATTAAGCTTTATGCTGCTTATTTTGGCCGGCGCGTTTTTGTTTATGCTGCCAATTTCCACGCAGGACAGGCAGGGTCTTGCTTTTCTTGATGCGCTGTTTACGGCAACATCGGCTTCGTGCGTAACGGGGCTGACGGTTATCGACGTTGGCAACCAGCTTTCGTGGTTCGGCAAAATGGTGCTGATTGCGCTGATACAAATCGGCGGCCTTGGCATTATGACGATGACGACGCTGGTAATGGTTATTGCCGGGCGCAAGGTTAGCCTGCGTGAGCGTCTGTTTTTGCAGGAATCTATGAACCAGACGGAAATATCCGGTGTTGTACGCATTGCGCTGAACATTATTAAGTATACGCTTGTAATTGAGTTCTTTTTTGGCACAATTCTGGCGGCGCATTTTGCTTTTGTTAAGGATATGGGCTGGATTGGCGTTGTTTACGGCTACTGGCATTCCGTATCGGCCTTTTGTAATGCCGGTTTTGACCTGATGGGCGATTATAAGAGCCTTATTGATTATCACGGCGATATCGTTATTAATTTAAGCATTGCGCTTTTGATTACTCTCGGCGGCCTTGGTTTTATGGTGCTGGAAGATTTAAAGCGCGGCTGGAACTGGGAGCGTTTTTCGCTGCATACAAAAATAGTGCTTTTAACAAGCGTTGGCTTAAACGTTGTGGGTACTTTGCTTTTATGGGGCTTTGAATCGAACAATCCGTATACTTTAGGCAATATGAACATGTTCGACAGCTGGATGGCGGCGTTTTTCCAGGCGGTGTCCTCGCGTACTGCCGGTTTTAACACCATTGATTTAATGCATCTGCATGACAGCAGCCTGTTTGCGCTGATTATCTGGATGTTTATCGGTGCGGGCAGCGGTTCTACCGGCGGCGGCATTAAAACAACCACGTTTATTGTACTGATGGCGTCGTTATGGTATATGCTGAAAGGCCAGCGTGATGTGGTTATGTTTGGCAGGCGCATTGATGAAAAGATTGTTGACAAATCGTTTGTAATTACTGTACTGTGCCTTATCTGGGTGCTTTTTGCCACCATGATGCTTTTGGTAATAAATAACGGGCGTTATCCGTTTATAGATATTTTGTTTGAGGTTGTTTCCGGGTTCGGTACGGTAGGCTTGGGCATTGGCATTACGCCCGACTGGCAGCCGTTTGGCAAATGGATTTTAATTTTAACCATGTATATCGGCCGTATCGGTATTTTAACTTTTATTTTGAGTTTCTTAAGTTCCGGTACCAACAAAATAAGGTATCCGTCGGAACATATCAACATAGGTTAATGGGGTGTAAATAATGGCAAAAAACAATAAACAAAAACAGTTTGCGGTGCTTGGCTTGGGGCGCTTCGGCACCAGCGTGGCACTTACGCTGCATGAGCTTGGCTACCAGGTTTTGGGCGTTGACAGTGATGAAGAAATTGTGCAGGATTTATCGCATGAGCTGACGCATGTTGTAAGTGCGGATGCTTCTGACGAAAACACCCTGCGCAGCCTTGGCATTAATAACTACGAGGTTGTTATTGTAGGCATTGGCCCTCTTGAAGACAACCTTTTAACAACGCTGAACCTTAAGGAAATGGGCGTGCCGTTTGTTGCCGTTAAAGCAACCAGTGCCGTACACGGCAAAATGCTTGAAAAAATCGGCGCCGATAAAATTATTTACCCTGAACGCGACATGGGCAAGCGCGTTGCCCATAACCTTATTTCCAGCAGCATTGTTGACTACATTGAAATGAGCAACAACATCAGCCTTATGAGTACGAATATTCCTCATTCGCTGGTTGGCAAAAACCTTATTGAATCCGATTTGCGCAAACGTTACAATGTTAACGTTGTTGCCATTAAGCACGAAGGCGTAACGTATATTAACCCGAAACCGACTCAGGTTTTGGAAGAAGGCGACGAGATGATTGTTATTGGCGAGCATCAGAACATTAAAGCCTTAGAGGAAATTGTTTAATGAAAGAGATTACAAGCCTTGGCAACGCCGTTGTTAAGGATGTGTGCAATTTAAAACAGAAAAAGTACCGCGAACGCAGCGGCAGTTTTGTTGTTGAAGGCCTGCGCGCCGTGGAAGAAGCGGTGCGTTATGCCGTTGTGCAGAAAGTTTTTGCCGTGCCGGATACTGCAAATACCAGGCTGGCGCAGCTTTTGGCTGACGCTGCCGCAAAAAACATTGAGCTTTACAGCGTAACGGAACAGGTTATGAAAAAAATGAGCGACACGGAAGCACCGCAGGGTGTTTTGGCTGTGTGCAGCAAGCCGCAGGGTTTTATAGTGGCAGACGGTACAGTGCTTGTGCTTGACCGCGTGGCTGACCCCGGCAATGTCGGCACGTTAATCCGCACGGCGGAAGCGGCAGGCATTGCAGCGGTTGTTTTGCTGGCGGGCTGCGCCGATGCTTATGCGCCAAAAACAGTGCGTTCCACCATGGGCTCACTTTTGCGCATGCCTGTTGTGTGCGATATGCCGGAAGATGAGTTTACCGGCTGGGCGCATAAAAACAATTACGAAATTATGGTTACCTGCCTTGACGGCGCACAAAACCTGTATGAGGCGGAGTTTGGCGCGCGCACGGCCATAGTTGTGGGCAGCGAGGCTTACGGCGCTTCGGAAAGCTTAAAGGCTGCCGCTGCCAAAAGGGTGTTTATACCGATGCAGGGCAGGGCGGAATCGCTTAATGCGGCAGTGGCAGGGGGCATAGTTATGTTTGAAGCCATGCGCCGCCGTCTTGCAACAAAATAAAGGCTGTGTTATAATAATACACGTCAATTTATAAAATTTGTGCTATGAAAAAGAGAGTAGGCATAAACTGCGACGCAGAGAGCAGGGCCATGGCTGAAAGCCCCGTGATACAGGTTGTGCCGAAGTTCACTTTGGAGCATCCGTTTTGAAAATAAGTAGGAACGGCGTTTGCCGCGTTAAGGCGTTATGAGGTACAAAACAGGGTGGTACCGCGGAAGTTATGCAGCTTTCGCCCCTTTGAAGGGGCGGAGGCTTTTTTATTTTTACCGCCTGCCCCTGAATGCTGAATTTTGGGAGGTTAAGTATGAGAGAAGAACTGCAAGCACTTAAAGAGCAGGCGCTTAAAGAGCTGGAAACAGCTGCAAGCGTGGACGCGCTGAAAGATTTGCGCGTTAAGTATCTTGGCAAAAAAGGCCATATGACTGACATCCTGCGCGGCATGGGCAGCCTGCCGGCAGAAGAAAGACCGAAAATCGGCCAGATTGTAAACGAAGTAAAAAAGATTTTGGAAGAAGCTATTGCCGCCAAAGCCGAAGTTTTGGAAGCTGAAGCATTAAAACAGCGTCTTGCCAGAGAGAAGGTTGACATTACGCTGCCCGGCCGCAAACCGCAGTGCGGGCATCTGCACCCCATTACGCTGACGATGCGCGAAATTAAAAAGATTTTTATGCGCATGGGCTTTGAAGTTCTGGAAGGGCCGCAGATTGAAAGCGATTACTATAACTTTGAAGCGTTGAACCTGCCGAAAGACCATCCGGCAAGGGATATGCAGGATACTTTTTATATTACCGAAGACATTTTGCTGCGCACGCAGACTTCGCCTATGCAGGCGCGCAAAATGCAGGCAAGCGTGCCGGATTCCCCAATCCGCATGATTTCGCCGGGCACCGTATACCGCAACGACTACGACGCAACCCATTCGCCTATGTTCCATCAGGTGGAAGGTTTGGTGCTGGGCAAGGATATCAGCCTTGCCGATTTAAAAGGCACACTGGAAACCTTCTGTAAGGAAATGTTCGGCAGCAGCGTAAGCATCCGCCTGCGCCCGAGTTATTTCCCGTTTACCGAACCGAGCGCGGAAGTTGATATTTCCTGCGTTATTTGCGGCGGCAAAGGCTGCCGTGTGTGCAAAAACAGCGGCTGGCTGGAAATTCTGGGCAGCGGTATGGTACACCCCAACGTACTGCGCATGAGCGGCTACGACCCCGAAAAAACAAGCGGCTATGCTTTTGGTATGGGTGTAGAACGTATTGCCATGCTTAAATACGGCATTGACGATTTGCGTTTGTTCTTTGAAAATGATTTGCGGTTCATCCGCCAGTTTAAATAAGGAGGGGTACCATGTTAGCATCTGTTGATTGGCTTAAACAATATGTAGATATTGATGTCACTCCTGAGGAGCTGGCTGAAAAACTGACCCGCGTAGGGCTGGAAGTTGAAAGCGTAAACCATCTCGGTGAAGGGCTGGAAGGCGTTGTTACCGGCAAGGTAACGCATATCGAGCGCCACCCTAACTCTGACCATTTGTGGATTTGCAAGATGGATGTCGGCGGGCCGGAAATTCTGCAAATTTTAACCGGTGCGCAGAACGTTCAGCAATATGATATGGTGCCGGTAGCAGTTATCGGCTCTCATCTGCCGAACGGCATGACACTAAAAAAAGCAAAAATGCGCGGCCTTGATTCCTTTGGCATGCTGTGCAGCGCGGCTGAACTTGGCATTGACGCCAAACTTTTGCTGCCGGAACAGCGCGAAGGCATTTTCATTCTGCCGCCGGATACTCCGGTTGGTGTGGATATAAAAAAAGTGCTCGGCCTTGATGACGTAGTGCTTGACATTGACCTTACCGCCAACCGCGGCGACTGCACCAATATTATCGGCCTGGCGCGTGAAGCTGCAGCAGTGCTTGGCAAAGAACTGCGCATGCCGGATATGAGTGTTAAAGAAGCTGCAGACGGTAATGCTGCTGATATGGCTGCCATTGAAGTTGACGCCAAAGATTTGTGCAGCCGTTTTGCAGTGCGCGTGCTGAAAAACATTAAAATCGGGCCCAGCCCGGAATGGATGCAGAAACACCTGCGTGCCTGCGGTATGCGCCCGATAAGCAACGTTGTTGACGTAACCAACTATGTAATGCTGGAACTTGGCCAGCCGATGCATGCTTATGATTATGACAAGGTAGGCGGGCATAAACTTATTGTGCGCCGCGCCGCAGACGGTGAAAAATTGGTAACTTTGGACGGGCAGGAACGTATTTTAACTCCGGACATGATTACAATTGCCGACCCTGACCATGCTGTTGGCCTTGGCGGCGTTATGGGCGGTTTGGAAACCGAAGTTACCGGCGAAACCGTTAACGTAATGCTGGAAGCTGCAACCTTTAACGGCCCTTCCATCCGCCGTACTTCCAAAGCGCTGGGGCTGCGCAGTGAAGCCTCCGGCCGTTTTGAACGCGGCGTTGATACTGTGCTGAACCATAATGCTTTAAACCGCGCCGTACACCTGTTGGAACAGATGGGTGCCTGCGAAACGGTTTGCGGCATTGTAGAAGATTATCCGGAAGAAGTTAAACCTGCCGTTATCCGCGTAACTCCGCAGGCTATTAACAGCCGTATCGGCGTGGAAATTGCCGCTGAAGAAATGGTTGATATTCTTAAAAAATTACAGTTCGGCGTGGAATACAGTGTTGCGGACTGGTTTAATATCATTTCGCCGTAGTGATAAACGGATTGATAGCCGCGGCAATTGCATGGCGTTATGACATCAGCTGCGATGCCGATATCAGCGAAGAAATTGCCAGAATGCATTCTTATGACAAGATTGAATCGCATAATCCGGATTTGCCGCTGGTACAGGGCCGTCAGGCTGTAATTGACGATGTTTGCGAAGAAATTGAGGATTACCTTGTTGCTGCCGGTTTGAACGAAGTTATGACTTACAGCTTCATTAACCCCAATTCTTTTGATAAAATCCTGCTGGACGAAGCAGACAGCCGCCGCGGCGCTATTGAACTTATGAACCCGCTGAGCGATGAATTTAAGGTAATGCGCACCAGCATGCTGCCGGGGATGCTTAATACGGCAGCTTATAACCAGGCACGCCAGGCAGAATCCGTTAAGATTTTTGAAATAGGCAAGGTATTTCTGCCCAAGGCTCTGCCGCTTAAAGAACTGCCGGAAGAAAAACCTGTTTTATGTGCCGTACTTGCCGGAAGACGCAGCAGCCTTAACTGGACTGAAACCAAAGACGAAGTTGATTTTTACGATATGAAGGGCGCAGTGGAAGGCCTTTTGGAAAATTTGCAGATTGCAGGCGCAAAATATGTGCCGGTGGCTCAGCCTTACCTGCACCCCGGCAAGAGCTGTGCCGTTGAATACGAAGGCAGGGTAATTGGCTGGTTCGGCGAACTGCACCCGACCGTTGCCGGAAACTACGGCCTTAACGGCAGCGTATGCGTGCTGGAACTGGAAGTTGAACCGCTTGTCGCAAGTGCATCACATGTGCCGCAGTTTGTACATCTGCCCAAATATCCTGCAACCTCGCGCGATATTGCGGTTGTTGTACCGCTGGAGGTTGCCATGGAAGAACTGGAGGCAGTTATCCGCGCTAACGCTGGCAGCCTGCTGAAACAGGTAAAGGTATTTGACGTTTACACCGGCAAACAGGTGGAAGCAGGTTATAAATCCATGGCGTTCAACTTAACCTTCCAGGCAGACGACCGTACTTTAACGGATGAAGAAATTGATGCCGTTATTAAAAATGTTGTGGAAAAAGTTGGCGAAGCCTATAAAGCTAAATTAAGAGATTAATTTTAATATTTATGGCAAAGTGCCGCCGGGTTTATTCCGGCGGTTTTTGCTGTTTTAAGGCAAATTTTTAAAGCCTGTGCCCTTAAAAGTTGCCGCGGCGGCGATAAAAGTTTATAATTAATTTAAAAGAATACGGAAAGAAGGTGCGTTTATGAAACTTTATGTATGGCGCCATAACAAAACCTACCATAGCCACAGCATGATACAGGAACCCTGCGTTAACACGGAATTTTACCTTGATGCCATTGCCATTGTGGCGGCGGAAAGCCTTGAAGAAGCGCTTAAACTGTTGGAGGAGCAGCATAAAGGCTGGCGCACGGAGGATTTGCGTGAACTTGAACCTACTGTTTACAGTCTTGATGAAGGTAAAGTTATTTTTACCGAACTGAGAGGCTCAATCGCCTAAAAGGAGTGGAAAAATGCCGGCAGAAATTGAAATAAAACTTAATATTGGGGCGGAGGCTTTGCAAAAACTGCTTGCTTCTCCGCTTGTGGCGGATAAAATTATCGGCGGCAGCGAAGCCGTACACCACCTTGAAACTTCGTATTACGATACGCCGTCTTTTAAACTGATGCACAGCGGCATTGCTTACCGCGTGCGCAAAAACGGCACTAAATACGAAGCCACCATTAAAACGGAAAAAGAAGCTCACGGCGGGTTTTCCAGCCGCAACGAATATAATATTGATTTGCCGGACGGCAAGCCTGTTTTGCAGGGATTTAAAGAAGCCGGCTTTAATACCGATTTGGAAAAACTTATTGCCGGTGAGCCGCTTGTAAAACTGTTTACCGTTGATGTTGAACGTAAGCTGTGCCTGCTTAAAATAAGTGAGGCTACAACGCTTGAGCTGGCGGTTGACCGCGGAAAAATTATTTCCGGCATAACCGGAAATGAATGTTCTGTTAACGAAACGGAACTGGAAATTAAAAGCGGTACCAAAGAAGACCTGCTTGCCTATGCAGGGCAGATTACAAAACTGGTGCCGGTAACACCGGAAAACCGCAGCAAGTATGAGCGCGGCATGAAGCTGTGCGGCATAAATTTAACAAAGCCCGCAAAATAAAAAAACGGTATTGCCGTAAAAGGCAATACCGTTTTTTGCGTATATTTAGTGTTAAATTTTAAAATAAGCTTTCCATAAACGGCAGCAGAATAGGAGCCAAAATGGAAGTTGCTATGCCGGTAAGCCCTATGGAAGCGCCGCCGATTGCCAGCTGCAGGGCATTTTTGCCGGCGCAGACGCTGGTGCCGAGCCCGTGGCTGGAAGCGCCTATGGAAAGGCCGATGGCAATGTTGTTTTTAATTTTTAAAGCCTCTAAAATTTTGTGGTTAAAGGTTGCTCCAAGCATGCCTGTAAAAATTACACAGGCAGCCGTAAGTGCCGGAATACCGCCGATAGCGGAAGAAATATCCATGGCAATAGGCGTTGTTACGGATTTGGGAATCATGGAAAGCAGCACCTGGCTGCTTGCGCCGAACATTTTGCCGCAAATGAAGATGCTGACTATGCCTGTAACGGTGGCAACAAGAATGCCGCTTATAATTACCGGCAGGTTTTCTTTTATAATGCGCCTGTTGTTGTACAGCGGCAGGGCCAGCGCCACGGTGGCAGGGCCAAGCAGAAAGTTGATAAAGCCTGCGCCTGTTTCGTAGTCCTCGTATGTAATATACGGCTCCTGAAAATAAATAAAGGCAATTATCATCGGGCACGCCAACACAAACGGTGGAATAATGCTCAGTTCAAACTTATCTACAATAATTTCGCATATTACATAAACAACAATGGTAAGGGCAATGCCAAACAGCGGCGATTGGATGAAAGCTTCTGGTAAAAAAGTCATTTTCCGGCACCGCCTTTACTTTTAAGCATAAAGTTTAAAAACACAGCCGTTACAATCAGTATCATAAAACTGCTTATAATAACGGTAGCCACAATGGCGGTGCTTTCTGCAAGAATAACGTCCAGATACAGCAAAATGCTTACGCCTGCGGGTAAAAAGAGCATGCCCATTTTTTCTATTAAAATATCGCAGACATCTTCAATGGTACGCACCCTTATAACGCCGCTGAGCAAAAGTACCAGCAGCAGAATCATTGCCAGCAGCGCAGGCGGAAATTTAATGCCGCATAAATTAAGCGCAACCGTGCTGACGCCCTGCAAAAAAAGCAGTATAGCAGTTCCTTTCAAAATTGATGATGGTGTCATAATTTTCTTTCCCCTCTCAAAAAATAAAGTAATGTGTATATTTTGCTTCCGCAGCGTCAATTTGTCAAGTTAAAATAACGAAAAAATTTATCACAAAAACATACAAAAAATATTTGACTTTTTGACTTTTATTGTTATAATATAAAACAGGAGCAGAAAATGCCCCTGTTAATAAATATGCTGTTAACGCACAGCAAGGTAAATTATTAAAAGTAAAATAATTGCCAAAAGCGTAACGGCACTCATGCCGATATATTCAAAACGGTACATGGATACTTCTTCGTTAAGAAGATTGTAGCTGCGCTGAATGACAAGCATTTTGTTTTCAATGTTGTCTTTCCAAACCGAAGCACGCAGAAGGTCGAGATAGCGCGTGTAAATGCGCGCGTAGAAAATATCTTCAGTAACCTGCAAAGCATTGTTGATATTGCTTGTCAGCGTGCTTACATCGGCCATCAGTTCCATCAGCCTGCCGCGTATTTTGCGGTAGCTTGTCTGGCGGCTGCCGGTGCTGCCCTTTTCGGCGGCTTCCAGCTCATCGTAAGTGCGGTCAATGGCTTCGTTAAGAGCATTGTCGTAGTAGCGCAGTTCCAGAAACTGGGCGTTGGCAAATTCCAGAAGGTCGGGCACGTCAAGGCTGCCGCTGGGGTCATACACAACTGCGGAATCCCACGCAAGGTAGCATACGTCATCGGCGTAAGTAAACCGGTTGGCCAGTGTTTCGGCACGGGTTTCCGGGCTTACGGGCGTGCGGTCTTTCAAAAGCAGCGGTACAATATCCCAGTTTTCGGGCACTTTATCCTGAAAATAATAAACTACAAAATCTTCGTCAAAGTCGGAAACGCGCTCATTGCTGCACGCCGGGCGGATGGTTTCCAAAACGGCGTCAAGGTAAGAGCGGATTTCATCTTCCGGCATGTTTTCGCTAACGATAGACATATCCATGTATTCATCAAAAGTTACATCATCTTCAAAATGAATACGCAGAATAAGGCTGATAACGCCTAAATCAAAAATGCGGGCTTTAACTTCGGTAAGGTAAGTACCGTTGCCCAGCTTCATATCATGGGAACCAAGCTCAACAAGAACCGGCGGGTCCTTAAAAGTAATAGACTTGGTAGATATACGGTCCAGGCGGAGCCTGGAAGCGATTTTGTTGCGGCTGGTCCAAAGGGCCTGCACCAAATCAAGGTCAATTTCGTCGGCAACGTCAAAAAGACGGTATACAATCATGGATGTATTCATAAAATATCCTCCGTGAAAAAAGCATTTACTTGCATATTCGCCGCCGGAAGCGGTTTCCCTGCGTATTTAACATAAAAATTTATGTAAAATATTTTACTGTTTATACAGTTTGAAGGAGGTTAGCGCTATGAATGAACGCTACAGTGAAGAAGTAAAAAGCATATTGGAAGCTGCTCAGCAGCAGGCTGTTATAAATTATAACCAGGAACTGACCTGCGCCCATCTGTTAGTTGCGCTGGCCGGAAGTGAAGGGTTTTTCCCGTTCCTGCTTAAAAATGCCGGCGCTGATGCCGGTACCTTTACTGCGGAAGCCAAACGCCTTGTGCAGAAAATACCTTCCGTAAAAGGGCAGGATAGAGGGCTTATGATGAGTACCGGCGCAGCCCGCGTGCTGGCTATTGCAGCGCAGAACGCAGGGCAGGGCGAAGTTAACATCTGCCATTTGGTTGGTGCCCTTGCCAGTGACGGCGACAGCGATGTTACTGCGCTTTTGAAAAAATACGGCATTACCAAAAACAAGGCCGAAGGGCTGTACATGGCTTACACCAACAGTGCTGAAGGCGACGAAAAGAAACAGACGCTTGAAAAATACGGGCAGGATTTAACCGCCAAAGCCAAAGAAGGCAAGCTTGACCCTGTTATCGGTAGAGATGAAGAAATCCGCCGTGTGGTTGAAATTCTTTCGCGCCGCAAAAAGAACAACCCTGTTTTGATTGGTGAGCCGGGCGTTGGCAAAACTGCTATTGTAGAAGGGCTTGCCCGCCGCATTGTGGCAGGCGACGTTCCGGAAAGCCTTAAAAACAAAACTTTGTACGCACTGGATTTGGCAGCCCTTGTTGCCGGTGCCAAATACCGCGGCGAGTTTGAAGAACGCCTTAAAAAAGTTTTGAAACTGGTATCCGAATCCGGCGGGCAGATTATTATGTTTATTGATGAGCTGCACACCGTTGTTGGTGCCGGTGCTGCCGAAGGCGCCATGGATGCAGGCAACATTTTAAAACCGATGCTTGCCCGCGGCGAGCTGCGCTGCATTGGTGCAACCACGCTGAACGAATACCGCAAATATATCGAAAAAGACAGCGCTCTGGAACGCCGCTTCCAGCCCGTTATGGTTAAAGAGCCGGATGTTGAAGATACCATCTCCATTCTGCGCGGCTTAAAAGAACGCTACGAAGTGCACCACGGCGTGCGTATTAAAGACGCCGCCCTTGTTGCAGCGGCTGTATTAAGCAACCGTTATATTAATGACCGCTTTTTGCCGGATAAGGCAATAGACCTTGTGGATGAAGCCGCAGCGCGCCTGCGTACCGAAATCGACAGCCTGCCTGCCGAACTTGACGAAAGCAAACGCCGCATTTTGCAGCTGGAAATTGAAGCACAGGCTTTGAAGAAAGAAGACGACGAGCAGAGCAAAGACCGCCTTGCCAAAATAGAAGAAGAACTGGCAGAACTTAAAAAATCCAACGATGAGCTTGTTAAACGCTGGGAAGCACAAAAAGCTGCCATCAGCCGTGTGCGCGAAGTTAAAAAGGAAATTGATGCCGTTAAACACGACATGGAAACCGCAGAACGCAATTACGATTTGAACAAACTGGCAGAGCTGAAATACGGACGCCTGCCGGAGCTGCAAAAAGAACTGGCGCGCCTTGCCAAAGGTGATGTCGAAGACAAAGACGGCGTACTTTTAAAAGAAGAAGTTGACGAAGAAGACATTGCCAAAGTTGTAAGCACCTGGACGGGTATCCCGGTTGCACGCTTAAACGGCGGCGAACGCGAAAAACTCATTCATCTGGAAGAACGCCTGCACCAGCGTGTAGTAGGACAGGACGAAGCCGTTAAAGCCGTCAGCGAAGCTGTTATCCGCGCGCGCGCAGGCATTAAAGACCCCAACCGCCCGATTGGTTCGTTCATCTTCCTTGGGCCTACCGGCGTAGGCAAAACCGAACTTGCCAAAGCACTGGCAGAAATTTTGTTTGACGACGAACGCAACATGATTCGTATTGATATGAGCGAATATATGGAGAAGCACACCGTTTCGCGCTTAATCGGTGCGCCTCCTGGTTATGTTGGCTATGACGAAGGCGGCCAGCTTACAGAAGCAGTGCGCCGCCGTCCGTACAGCGTAATTTTGCTGGACGAAATTGAAAAAGCCCATGCCGATGTATTTAATGTACTTTTGCAGGTGCTTGACGACGGCCGCCTGACTGACGGGCAGGGACGCATTGTCGATTTTAAAAACACGCTGATTATTATGACCAGCAACCTCGGTTCTGCCGAAATTATGCAGAAAAAAGGCGAAGTAACACGCGAAGAAGTACAGAGCATGCTGATGCGTTTCTTCCGCCCGGAATTTTTGAACCGTGTTGACGATATTGTAGTATTTAAGGCTTTGCAGGAAGGACAGATTAAGGATATTGTTAAACTCATCCTTAAAGAGCTCAGCGACAGGCTGCAAAAACAGCTTGATATGACGCTTACCGCCAGCGACGAAGCTGTGGCATACCTTGCAAGCGCAGGCTTTGACCCTGCTTTTGGCGCGCGCCCGCTGAAACGCCTTATTGTACATACCGTTGAAAACATTCTCGGCAAAAAGATTGTTGCCGGTGAAATTGGCAGCGGCACAAAAGTAAAAGTTGTGCTTAAAGACGGCAATATCGAAGTTGAGCAGGAATAAACAACTATAAAAAATAAATAACAGCAAAAAGTCCTGTTTTAGTGATGTATTCATTAAAACAGGACATTTTTTATAAGGATATGATGATATAATATAAGTATAGGATTTGTAAACGGAAGGAGCGGAAGTATATGGGCAAAAAAGTTTTAATTATCGGTGGTGTGGCGGCAGGAATGAAAACTGCTTCGCGCCTGCGCCGCAGGGATAAAGATGCGGAAATTACGGTTATGGAACGCGGAGAACTTGTAAGTTACGGTGCGTGCGGTTTTCCTTATTATATTGGTGACGAAGTTAAAAATTTTAATGAATTTACGCATACGCCGCAGGGCATTGCGCGCGATGTAGATTACTTTAAAAAAGTTAAGGGCATTGATGTTTTAACCGGGCACGAGGCGCAGAAGATTAACCGCGCGGCAAAAACGGTTACTGTGCTGAACAGGAAAACCGGCGAAGTTACAGAAATGCCTTACGATGTGCTGGTGCTTGGCACGGGTGCAACGCCAGTGCGCCTGCCGGTGCCTGGTGCTGATTTGGAAGGCATCCATAACTTCTGGTTCCCTTGGGAAGTTTTAAAAGTTAAAGAAGAAATTGCTGCCCATAATGTTACGGATGTTGTTATAGTAGGAGCGGGCTTTATCGGCATGGAACTGGCGGAGGAGTTTAACAAAATAGGCGTTAAGGTAAGCGTTGTGGAAATGCAGAACCGTATTCTGCCGCAGATGCTTGATTTGGAAATGGCAGAGCTTGCCGCAAAGCCTGTTGCCGCTGCCGGTATAAGTTTATATCTTGAAGAAAAAACTGTAGCGTTTGAAGGCAAAGGGCGTGTTGCCGCTGTTAAAACGGATAGGCGCCTAATTCCGGCGCAGATGGTAATTGTAGCCGTTGGTGTGCGCCCGAATGTTGAACTGGCACGTGAAGCAGGGCTTGCCATTGGCCAGAGCGGTGCGATTGCCGTTAATGAATATATGCAGACGAGCGACCCCTGCATTTATGCGGGCGGCGACTGTGCGGAAAATACTCACCGCGTAAGCGGGGCTAAAATTTTTGCGCCTATGGGCAGCACTGCCAACAAGCACGGACGCATTATTGCCGATAATATTTGCGGTGATATGGTAAAATACCCCGGCGTTTTGGGCACGGGGCTGTGCCGTATGCCGGGCGTGGAAGCAGGCAGTACGGGACTTAACGAAAAAACTGCTGCAGCGGCAGGAATTGATTTTGAATCCGTAATCGTTCCCGGCAATGACAGGCTTGCTTATATGCCGGGGGCAGGGCGTTTGGTGCTTAAACTGTTCGCCGACAGGAACACTCATAAGGTTATCGGCGTGCAGGCGGTAGGGCAAAGCGTTGATAAACGCATCGACACGCTTGTTGCCGCTATCAGCATGGGCGCAACGCTTGAAGATTTGAGCGAGTTTGACATTGGCTATGCGCCGCCGTTTAACGGCCCGATTGACAACATTGCCACGGCTGCCAACGTGCTGCTGAATAAAATTGAAGGCAGGCTGCGCAGCATTAACCCGAAGGAATTTAAGGAACTGCGCAAAAACGAAGCTTATACTTTGGTTGATGTACGTACGCCCGGCGAATTTAAAAACTGCCATATAGCAGGCTGCTGCAATATTGTAAACCTGCCTTTGGATGAAGTGCGCAGCGAATGCTGCAAGGTTTTGCCCGATAAGGAAGCACGGCTTGTATGCAGCTGCCAGATTGATTTGCGCGGCTACGAAGCCGAAACCATGCTGCGCGCCCAGGGCTATAAAAATGTGCAGAGCCTTGAAGGAAGCATGAGTGCCTGGCCCTATGAAACCGAAAAAAGCAAATAACAGCAAAAATGTGTAAATTTATTGACACAAAGGGCACAGATTGGTAAAATAAATTAATAATATTCTTTACGTAACGATGCCCGGAGAAATTGTAGTTGGTTGAACAGCACAATGAAACTTTTATGCCGGGCTTTATTTTTTATTGAAAGGCAGTGGGATAATGAAAGTTGCAATTATTATGGGCAGCAATTCTGACTGGCCGGTGCTTGAACCGGCAGAAAAAACTTTAAAAAGTTTTGGCGTTGAAGTGGAAGTTGTAGTTGCTTCTGCACACCGCACTCCCGAAATGGTTCATGAGTTTGCGGCAGGCGCGCGTGAACGCGGCGTTGAGGTAATTATTGCCGCAGCAGGCGCTGCAGCGCATCTTGGCGGTGTTATTGCAGCATTTACAACTCTGCCGGTAATTGGCATACCCATTAATGCCACTCCCTTAAACGGTATGGATTCGTTACTGAGCTTTGTACAGATGCCTTCCGGTATTCCGGTTGCAACCATGGCAATTAACGGTGCCAAAAATGCAGCGCTGTTTGCTGTACAGATTCTGGCAACCAAATATCCGGAACTTGTTGAAAAGCTGGCCGAAGACCGTGAAAAGATGAAAGCAGAAGTTAAGGCCAAAGGTGAAAAACTGGCTGCACTGCGTGCATCCGAACAGTAATTGCGGCAGCAGAAAAGGAGCAGAGAATGTCTGGCATTGATTTTCAGGATGATAAAATGCATGAGGAGTGCGGCGTATTCGGCATTTATTCCCATAATGACGATGTGGCGCTGAATACTTACTGGGGCTTGTATGCTTTGCAGCACCGCGGACAGGAAAGCTGCGGCATTGTAGCTACCGACGGCACTCATATGGAAGGCAAAAAAGGCATGGGCCTTGTGGCCGATGTTTTTAAAGGCGGCGTTGACGGGCTGGAAGGGCATATTGCCATTGGGCATGTGCGTTATTCCACCACCGGTTCCAGCATGGAATACAACATTCAGCCGCTGCGTGTTTATTTTGACGGCGGAAACCTTGCGCTGGCGCACAACGGCAACCTTACCAACGCGGCGGAACTGCGCAAACGCCTGGCTTTGGAAGGCACGGTTTTCCAGACAACGGTTGATACGGAAGTTGTTGTAAGCCTTATTGCCCGCAGCCGTAAAAAAACTATTGAAGAACGTGTTGCCGAAGCGGCAAACACCATTAAAGGCGCTTTCGGCATTTTGGTTATGACCGACAACAAACTTATTGCCGTGCGTGACCAGTACGGCTTCCGCCCGCTGGCGATTGGCAAAATGGACAGCGGCTGGGTTGTGGCTTCCGAATCCTGTGCGTTTGACCTTGTAGGCGCCGAATTTGTACGTGACGTTGAACCGGGCGAAATGCTGGTATTTGAAAACGACCACGATGAGCCGAAAAGCAGCCGCTGGGCAGAAAACATGCCCGCCAAACGTGCGCACTGCGTATTTGAATATGTTTATTTTGCGCGTACCGACAGCGTTATCGACAAACAGTCTGTTTACCAGGCGCGCATCAATATGGGCAGGGAACTTGCCAAAGAAACAAAAGATATCAAGGCTGATATTGTAATTTCCGTTCCGGATTCCGGCACGGCAGCAGCAGTAGGGTACAGCCTGGAATCCGGCGTGCCGTTTATGGAAGGTTTAACCAAAAACCGCTATGTAGGCAGGACGTTTATTCAGCCTACCCAAAAACAGCGCCTTAACGCTGTAAGGCTTAAGCTTAACCCGGTAGAAAGCGTTATTAAGGGCAAATCCGTCGTTGTAGTTGATGACAGCATTGTGCGCGGCACAACCAGCGGCAAAATTGTAAAACTGTTAAAAGATGCCGGTGCGCGCGAGGTGCATATGTGCATCAGCTCCCCGCCGGTAACCGATCCGTGCTATTACGGCATTGATACAAGCGTGCGCAAGGAACTGATTGCTTCTACCCATACGGAAGAAGAAATCCGCCAGTATATCGGCGCAGATTCTCTGCATTACATTTCTCTGGAAGGCCTGAAGCGTTCTTTGGACTGCATGGACCCCGAAGGAATGTGCTATGCCTGCTTTAATGCCCAGTACCCGGATAATGCGGAAGAAACCCTGAGGCAGGGTTCTAAATATATTTTTGAAAACGAAGGCTGATACAGGAGGACGATGATGAGCGAAGAAACCAAGAAACAACTTACTTATGCAGACGCCGGTGTAAATATTGATGCCGGCAATGAAGCCGTTGAACTGATGAAAGCAAGTGTACAGGCTACTTACCGTCCCGAAGTTATCGGCGATATTGGCGGTTTCGGCGGTTTGTTTGCCTTAAACAGCGGCAAATACAAAGAACCGGTTCTGGTTAGCGGCACCGACGGTGTAGGCACCAAACTGAAACTGGCTTTTATGGCTGACAAACATGATACCATCGGCCAGGACGCTGTTGCCATGTGCGTAAACGATATTCTCGTGCAGGGCGCTGAACCGCTGTTCTTCCTCGATTATATCGCCATTGAAACTCTGGAAGCCAAAAAGGTTGCCCAAATTGTTAAGGGCGTTGCCAATGCCTGCAAAGAATCCGGCTGCGCGCTGATTGGCGGCGAAACTGCCGAAATGAGCGATTTGTACGGCAAGGACGAATACGATATTGCGGGCTTCTGCGTAGGCGTGGTAGAAAAAAGCAAAATGATTACCGGCGAAAAAGTTAAACCGGGCGACGTGCTTTTGGGCCTGCCTTCTGCCGGTGTACATTCCAACGGCTTTACGCTGGTGCGCAAAATCTGCTTTGACGTAATGGGCTTTACCATGGATACCCCGGTTGAAGAATTTGGCACTACTTTGGGTGAAGAACTTCTGAAACCGACACGCCTTTATCCGCGCGTATGCCTGCCGCTGATTGAAAAATTCAACCTGCACGGCATGGTACATATTACCGGCGGCGGTTTTTATGACAATATTCCGCGTATTTTGCCGGAAAACTGCGACGCAGACGTTAACGCAGGCGCATGGGAAGTTCCTGTTGTATTTAAAAAATTACAGGAATGGGGCAATGTTGACTGGCATGAAATGTACCGCACCTTTAACATGGGCGTAGGCATGGTGTTGGTAGTTGCTCCGGAAGAAGCTGACGCTGTACGCGAACACCTGAAAAATGCCGGTGAAACCTTCTACGAACTCGGTACTATTATAGAAGGCAGCGGCAAAGCTGTGCTGAAAGGCGGCGTTTTCGGTGAGTAAGCGCAAAATCGGCGTGCTTGTTAGCGGCAGGGGCAGCAATTTGCAGGCCCTGATGGATGAGATTGCCGCAGGTACGCTTAATGTTGAAATTACAGTTGTTATCAGCGACAAAAAGGACGCCTTTGCTTTGGAACGCGCAGAAAAAGCCGGTATTAAGGCTGTTGCCATTGACCGTAAAGAATGTGCTTCCAAAGAAGAATTTGAAAATAAAATTACCGGCGTGCTGGAAGCAGCCGGTGCGGAACTTGTTGTGCTGGCAGGTTTTATGCGTATTTTAAGCCCGGAATTTGTAGGGCACTGGCACCATAAAATCGTTAATATCCACCCGGCGCTTCTGCCGAGTTTTCCCGGACTTGACGGGCAGGGCCAGGCACTTAATTACGGCGTTAAAATTGCCGGCTGCACCGTACATTTTGTAGATGAAGGCACCGACAGCGGCCCGATTATTCTGCAAAAGGCAGTGCCCGTGCTTGACGATGACACGCATGACACGCTGGCAGACAGAATTTTGGAACAGGAACACAAAGCATTGCCCGAAGCCGTAAGGCTGTGGAGTGAGGGCAGGCTGCAAATAGAAGGAAGGCACGTAAAGGTGCTTCCGGTAGTGGGGTGAATGAAAATGAGAATAAAAAGAGCTCTTTTAAGCGTATCCGACAAAACCGGCATTGTTAAACTGGCGCAGTTTCTGCATGATATCGGCGTGGAAATTATTTCTACCGGCGGTACCATGAAGGCTTTGCAGGACGCAGGCATTCCTGTAACTTATGTTAGTGACGTAACCGGTTTTCCGGAAATTATGGACGGCAGGGTAAAAACCCTGAACCCGAAGATTCATGGCGGCATTCTTGCTGTACGCAGCAACCCGGAACATGTAAAAGCCATGGAAGAACACGGCATTAAACCGATTGACCTTGTTGTTGTAAACCTCTACCCGTTCAGGGAAACCATTGCCAAACCCGGCGTAACCGAAGCCGAAGCCATTGAAAACATTGATATCGGCGGCCCGGCAATGGTAAGGGCGGCAGCCAAAAACTTCCGCGATGTTATTATTATTACCAACCCGGCACGTTACAGCAGCCTTATTGCAATGCTGCAGCAGCATGGCGATGCCGATATGAAAACCCGCAAAACTCTGGCCAAAGAAGCATTTACACATACTTCCGAATATGATGCGGCTATCAGCGCATATTTGACCAAACAGCTTGCCGAAGGCAAATAAGGAGAAGCATCATGCAGATATTACTTATTGGCAGCGGCGGACGTGAACATGCACTGGCATGGAAACTTGCGCAGAGCGGGCAGGTTGAAAAGATTTTTGCAGCGCCCGGCAACCCCGGCATTGCCGCTGTAAAAAAATGCGAATGTGTTGAACTTAACTTAAATGACCTTGGCAGTGTTGCAGATTTTGCCGAAGAACACGGCATTGATTTAACTGTTGTAGGCCCTGAGGCAACTCTGGTTGCCGGTATTGCCGATGTTTTTGCTGCAAGAGGGCTTGCTGTGTTCGGCCCTTCCAAAGTGGCGGCAGAACTTGAAGGCAGCAAGGCATTTGCCAAAAATTTAATGGCCAAGTACAATATCCCGACGGCTTTCTTTAAAGTTTGCGAAGATTTGGAAACCGCCAAAGCCTATGTTAAGGAAAAAGGCGCGCCGATTGTTATTAAGGCGGACGGGCTTGCTGCCGGCAAAGGCGTGGTAGTTGCCATGACCGAAGCGGAAGCATACGAAGCCATTGACGAAATGATGGGCGAGCAGCATAAATTCGGCGGCGCGGGCGCACGCGTTGTCATCGAAGAATTTATGCAGGGCGAAGAAGCGTCGCTTCTGGCATTTACCGACGGCGAGCACATTGTGCCGATGATTGCTTCCCAGGACCATAAACGCGCTTTTGACGGCGATAAAGGCCCCAACACCGGCGGTATGGGCACTTATGCACCAGCTCCGGTTTTAACCGATATCCTGCGCCTGCGCGCTGTTGAAAAGATTTTAAAACCTGTTGTTGCAGCCATGAAGGCAGAAGGCAGAACTTATAAAGGCTGCCTGTATGCAGGCCTGATGGTTTGCGGCGATGAGGTTAAAGTTGTTGAATTTAACTGTCGTTTCGGCGACCCGGAAACGCAGGTTGTGCTGCCGCTTCTGGACGGCGACCTTGCTGAAATTATGCTGGCCTGCGCAACCGGCGGGCTTGACAAAGTAAGCATAGGCTGGCACGATAAAGCCGCCGTATGCGTGGTGCTTGCTTCCGGAGGCTACCCGGAACATTATGCGCAGGGCTATCCTATCAGCGGCCTTGACGAAGCAGGTAAATTGCCGGAAACTGTTGTGTTCCATGCCGGAACGAAAATCAGCGACGGCAGCGTGGTAACGGCAGGCGGGCGTGTGCTTGGCGTTACGGCAGTGGGCAAGGATATTGCCGATGCGCAGGAACGTGCTTATAAAGCAGCTTCCGTTATCAGCTTTAAAGATATGCAGTACCGCAAAGATATTGCCTGGCGTGCATTGAAAAAATAAAATTTTGTCCCTGCGCTTTATGCGCCGGGACATTTTGTATACACCTAACCGGTTAATAATTTATACATAAAAATAAAATTTTAAGCAAAGGATGGATGAAAATGGCATTTTATTACGATGAACCCGCACATACTTTTAGTGAATATCTCTTAGTTCCCGGTTATTCCTCCAGCGAATGCGTTCCCGCAAATGTAGATTTGAGAACTCCGCTTGTTAAATTCAAAAAAGGCGAAGAACCTGCTATTACCATGAACATTCCGCTGGTTTCCGCTATCATGCAGTCTGTATCTGATGATAAAATGGCAGTTGCCCTTTCCAAAGAAGGCGGCATTTCCTTTATTTACGGTTCCCAGTCCATTGAAGACGAAGCTGCAATGGTTGAAAGAGTTAAAACCCACCGTGCAGGTTTTGTAAGCAGCGATTCCAACATCCGCCCGGACAGCACCTTGGCTGATATTATTGCCCTGAAAGAAAAAACCGGCCACAGCACTGTTGCCGTTACCAGCGACGGTACCGTTAACGGCAAACTGGAAGGCATTGTTACCAGCCGTGACTACCGCGTTAGCCGCATGGATTTGAATACCAAAGTTAAAGAATTCATGACTCCTATCAGTGAAATGATTACCGCTCCGGCAGAAACCACTTTGCAGGAAGCCAACGACATCATCTGGGAAAACAAACTGAATACCCTGCCGATTATTGATGACGAAGGCCGCCTTTTGTACATGGTATTCCGCAAAGATTATGCAACCCACAAAGAATATCCGCTGGAACTTCTGGACAGCAAAAAACGCCATATTGTAGGCGCAGGCATTAACACCCGCGACTATGCAGAACGCGTACCGGCACTGGTTAACGCAGGCGTTGACGTACTTTGCATCGACTCTTCCGAAGGTTACAGCGAATGGCAGAAAATCACTCTGGCATGGATTCGCGAACATTACGGCGACAGCGTAAAAGTTGGCGCAGGCAACGTAGTTGACGCTGCAGGCTTCCGCTTCCTTGCTGAATGCGGCGCTGACTTTGTAAAAGTTGGTATTGGCGGCGGCTCCATCTGCATTACCCGTGAACAAAAAGGTATCGGCCGCGGCCAGGCAACCGCAGTAATTGAAGTTGCCAAAGCACGTGACGAATATTATAAAGAAACAGGCATTTATGTGCCTATCTGCTCCGATGGCGGCATTGTTTACGATTACCACATGACTCTTGCACTGGCAATGGGTGCAGACTTCCTGATGCTTGGCCGTTACTTTGCACGTTTTGATGAAAGCCCGACCAACAAAGTTAACATCAACGGCAACTACATGAAAGAGTACTGGGGCGAGGGCAGCAACCGTGCCCGCAACTGGCAGCGCTACGACCTGGGCGGCGCACAGAAACTTTCCTTCGAAGAAGGCGTTGACTCCTATGTTCCGTATGCAGGCAGCCTGAAAGACAACGTAACCCTTACACTTAACAAAGTACGTTCTACCATGTGCAACTGCGGCGCGCTTAATATCCCCGAACTGCAGGCCAAAGCAAAAATTACGCTGGTATCTGCAACTTCCATTGTTGAAGGCGGCGCACACGACGTTATTCTTAAAGACAACAGCATGAATAATTACGTAAAATAATATTATAAAAATGTAAAAGTGGTTTTACCTGATTGACATATTTGTAATCTAAAGGTAAAATTATCTCATAATGTTTTTAGAGGAAGGTGCTGTTTGATATGAATTTAAGAAAATTGGCTCTTTGTGCTGTTGCCGGCGTAATGGCAGCTTCAATGATTTTTGCTGCAGGCTGCGGCGGCGATAAGGCATCAGACAAAAAAGTTTTAAAAGTTGGCATGGAATGTGCTTACGCTCCGTATAACTGGTCTCAGAACAGTGCGGACGGCGGTGCTGTAAAAATTGCGGGCAGCAATGAATATGCTTATGGCTATGATGTAATGATGGCCAAAAAACTTGCCGACTCCATGGGTGCTGAACTGGAAATCCAGAAAATTGAATGGGACGGCCTTGCACCGGCTGTTGTAAGCGGCAAAATTGACGCTGCTATCGCAGGTATGTCCATTACCTCCGAACGCAAACAGTCCGTAGACTTTACCAAACCGTATTATTATGCAAATGTAGTTGCACTGGTTAGAAAAGACACCCCGCAGGCAAAGGCAACCAGCGTTGAAGAACTGCGCGGCGCAACTGCTACCAGCCAGCTGAACACCATCTGGTATGACCAGATTGACCAGGTTCCGGAAGTTAACAAACTGCCTGCTATCGACAATGTACCGGGCATGATTGTTGCTTTAACCTCCGGTAAATGCAACCTTATCGTAACCGATATCCCGACTGCCAAAGCTGCTGCTTTTGCAAACCCCGAACTGACCGTTCTCCAGTTCCCGGAAGACAAAGGTTTTAAAACTTCCAAAGAAGATGTTGAAATCGGCATTGCCATTAAAAAAGGCAACAAAGAACTGAAAGACGCTATGGACGCAGTTCTTGGCAAAATGACCCCTGCTGATTTCGATAAAATGATGGATGAAGCTATTCAGAAACAGCCGCTGGCAAAATAATATTTAACTTATGCTTTTTAAGGGGCCGGTTTAATCCGTCCCCTTCTTTCCGTATTTATTTCGATTGTATTAATGACTTAATGTTAGGTGGTTAAATTATGGCTACAATGCCCGATTCTTTCTTTTCGTGGGTAGTTTTTCTGCTGAATGAATACGGCGCCACTCTTTTGCAGGGCGCAGGCGTAACCCTTCTTTTGGCACTGGTCGGTACTTTTATCGGCTGTGTAATCGGTCTTGCAGTAGGCATCTGCCAGACAATTCCCGAAGACCCCAACGGCAGTTCTTTTAAACAGGCACTTGTTAAAGGCTTGAAAGCCGTTTTATCTTCTTACGTAGAAATCTTTCGCGGTACACCAATGATAGTACAGGCAATGGTTGTATATTATGGTGCGATGAGCCTGTTTGATATTGATATGTCGGCAATGTTTGCCGGTTTCCTTGTTGTTTCCATTAATACCGGTGCGTACATGGCAGAAACTGTGCGCGGCGGTATTGAATCAATTGATGAAGGCCAGCGCGAAGCTGCCGTTGCCATTGGCATGGACCATTTCCAGACCATGCGCTATGTAGTTTTGCCGCAGGCTCTGCGCAATATTATGCCGCAGATTGGCAACAACCTTATCATCAATATCAAGGATACTTCCGTATTGAACGTTATTTCCGTTACAGAGCTTTATTTTGCTTCTAAATCGGCGGCAGGCGTTTATTACAGATACTTTGAAATTTTCTTCATTACCTGCGTAATTTATTTTATTATGACTTTTACGGCTTCCAGAATTTTACGCTGGCTGGAAAGCAAAATGGACGGCCCGAAAGATTATCAGCTGGTAGAGTATGACCCCATGGCTGACCCGTGCGGCCATTTTCAGGTAACTAACAAGAAAGGGCGGTAACAGAAATGGCAGACGAAAAAGAATTGCTGTTGTCCGTTCAGGATTTAAAAAAACAGTTCGGTGAACGTGAAATTTTAAAAGGCATCAGTTTTGATGTAAAAAAAGGTGACGTTGTTTGTATTATCGGCCCTTCCGGCAGCGGCAAATCAACGCTTATCAGATGCGTTAACTTTTTGGAGCAGCCTACGGGCGGCGTTATTGCCTACCGCGGGCAAAATGTACTGGAAAGCTTTAAAAACCTTGCTTTGTACCGTACCAAAGTAGGCATGGTATTTCAGCAGTTCAACCTGTTCAATAATATGACGGTGCTTGAAAACTGTATGGTCGGGCAGGTTAAAGTGCTCGGCAAAGATAAGGACACGGCGCACAGTACGGCAATGAGGTATTTGGAACATGTCGGCATGGCAAGTTACATCAATGCCAAGCCGCATCAGCTTTCCGGCGGGCAGAAACAGCGTGTTGCCATTGCCCGTGCTCTGGCGCTTGAACCGGAAGTGCTTTTAATGGACGAACCTACTTCGGCGCTTGACCCTGAAATGGTTGGCGAAGTTTTGGCTGTAATGAAAGAGCTGGCCGACGAAGGCCTGACGATGGTAATTGTAACGCATGAAATGGCTTTTGCTCGTGATGTATCTTCGAGGGTAATTTTCATTGACCAGGGCGTTATCGCAGAAGAAAGCAGTCCGGAAGAAATTTTCTCTGCGCCTAAAAACCAGCGCACCAAGGACTTTTTAAGCCGCTTTAATTTAGGCAAACAGTAAAAACTTAAAGGATTTTTCTCCTGCTTGTAGAATTTTACAGCAGGAGATTTTTTATATATAACCCGAAAGGATTTTGCCAATGTTAAGAAAATTACTTTCTTTTATATGCTGCATATTATTTTTAACGCTTTTAAATACGGCAGGAGCGGCATGCAGGGGCACTATTTTATTTGTGCCGCTCGATAACCGCCCGGTATGTCTGGAGTATTCCGTAAACAGCATGCAAGCAGCAGGCTGGAATGTGGAAACGCCGCCGGAGGAATATATTGCTTCCAATTACCGCAGCGGAAATCCGGATAAGCTGTATGAATGGCTGGCAGAACGTGCGCCTCTGGCAAATGCCGTTATTGTGTCATCTGACGCCATGCTGTACGGCGGGCTTGTGGATTCGCGCACGCACCATATTGACCGCGAAGTTTTAAAAGAACGTGCCGAACGCCTTGTAAGCTTAAAAGACCTTGGCGGCGACCCGCTGGTTTATGTTTTTACAACCATTATGCGCTCGCCGCGTGCCAGTGCTGCACCTGTGGAACCGCCCTATTATGCCGAATGGGGCAGCCGCATTTTTCAGCTTGGTGAGCTTGAAGACAGGGAAGATTTAAAAGAAATAACAAGGCGTGAACGCAAAGATTTAAAACGCCTGAGAAAAGAAATTCCGGCAGAGGTGCGCGCCGATAATATGAAACGCCGTGCCTTGAATGTTGAAATGACGGAGTTGTTGCTGCATGGCGTGGAAAGCGGCGATTTTGATTATATGCTGATTGGCCGCGACGATACGGCACAGTTTTCGCAGGCACATAAGGAAGCACGCAAAATGGGCATTCTTGTAAGCGAGCTGCCGAAAGAACGCATCCGCTTTTTTGCCGGTGCCGACCAGCTTGGCATGGTGCTGTTGAACAGGGCTGCAAACCGTTTAAGCTACGATATTCCTATGGTTTTTGCAGCATATGGCGATGGCAAAGGCAAAAATACCATTCCTTCGTATGAAGATGACCCCGTGGATATTAGCGTAAATGAACATATTCACGCCGTTGGCGGTTGGCCTACCAAATACCTGCACCGTGCGGATATGGTGCTTTTGGTAAACACGCCTGCAAGCGGAGTAACGCTCGAGGCTTCGGCGCCTTCAAATAACGGTACCGTAACCAGACAGCAGGAACGCTTTATGAAAAAACTGGATTATTTTATGCAGCAGGATAAGCCTGTTGCGGTTGCCGATATTGCCTACGGCAACGGTGCGGATAATGCGCTGGTAAAAGAACTTTTTAATGAAGGCAAGGCTTACAGGGTAGCGGCTTACGGCGGCTGGAACACTGCCGGAAATACTATCGGCTTTGCTCTGTCGCAGGGGCTTTTGGCACCGCGTATGACGGAAGCGGGCAAAGATAATCTGCTTAATATACGTTATCTTGATGACTGGGCTTATCAGGCCAATGTACGTATGAAAGTATCGGCAGAATTAATCTGGCCTAACCACTGGCCGAACAGCGGGCTTAACAGCGAGCAGCTTGTAGCGGCAGAAAAGATGATTGCAAAAGAAATGAAAAATACCGCAGCGCCGCTTATGACGGAAAAAACTGTTGACGAATATAAGTTTAATCTGCCGTGGCAGCGCATGTTTGAAGTACGTGTAGCACAAAAATAACTTTACGGATGGTGAGTACGTGGAATTTGCAAATAAGCTTGTTTTAAACAGCGGTTTTGTTTTTGATTATACCAACATGTTGGGTGAAGGCAGAATTAAAACAGAAGATTTGCAGGAAATGGAAACTGCCATGCAAAAAGCCCGTGACGCAGTTAACGAAATGCGCGCCAGCGGCACGGCCTATAACCATCTTTCAAAAGATGGCACGCCTGAACCCGTATATTTTACGCGTTTGCCGGAAATAAAAAACGGCAATCCCAATACGCCGGTATCTTTGCAGAAATTAAAAGATTTTGGCGATTATTTGCGCACGAATGTTGATGCGGTTGTATTTTTGGGCGTTGGCGGCTCGTATTTGGGCAATAAGGTATTATTTGATATTGGCGCCGGGCCAAGCTGGAACTCCATGGGTGAAAAACGCCGCAACGGATATCCGCGCATCTATTTTTCCGGCAATAATTTGGACGCAGGCCAGTGCGAAGAAATTATGAATGAGCTGCGTTACTGGTCGGTACATGCCTGGCCTAAGAAAAAACGCTTTAAGGTAATGCTGGTGCCGATTTCCAAATCCGGTTCAACGCTCGAAACGCTGGCTTCGTTTATTTATTTTTATGAAGCGTGCAATAAAAGTGTTATGTTCGATACCGAAGTTACCGCTGTTACAGACCGTAATCCCGAAGCCGGTTCGCCGCTGTTTGCGCTGGCACAGAAACATGGCTGGCGGTGCTTTGACATTAAAAACGGCATTGGCGCACCTAATTTTGGATCATCAGAAATAATTTCAAAAACAGTGTGAGAATAATAA
>ENA-OPYH01000338-OPYH01000338.1-human-gut-metagenome-genome-assembly--contig:-NODE-338-length-30576-cov-3.843878_pt1 | contig 30576 bp, 26 predicted proteins | sample MGYA00241254_ERZ501488 | MGnify/ENA primary metagenome ERZ501488 (study PRJEB25962, sample SAMEA2042660) | human gut metagenome | biome: human gut; feature: human-associated habitat; material: faeces...
TTGTTGTAATCTATGGTATTTCAAAAGTATGATCTATATCAGAATCTAACTCATCTCTTGTCTTTGTAATTCTGCTTTCATCGTCGTGTAACTTCTGAATCTTTCTTGCCAATGTATATGTGCTAAGTGATGAAATAAAAATAAATATTATGTATTTTGGTCCGGCAAATAAATAAAATGCTATACTTGCCAAAAGTAAAAATACCCACTGACATTTTCTAAATATTGTAAAATATAATAGTATAACAATTAATAGAAAAGGGATAAATGATAATGTGTTAAAACCCATCTTACTACTCTCCTCTGTGCATTACAGTTGCATTGTTTTCAAAATGAAGAAATGCTGTATCTGCAACCTCTTTTAGTTTCTTGTCATAAACAATAATGTTCATTCCCCATGAAATTAATCCTGTGTATTTACTATTGTTTAATCTCATTGTTCCACCTTTGGAATTAGCTGTTATATCATAATCAGTACCACAGGTAAGTGTTCCTCCAAGGGTTGTAACTTTTGAGTTATCTTCAAGCTGTTTCTTTACTTTATTCTTAGAGTTATCTCCATCAAGAACACAAATAACATTATTTCCATAAGTACTATCTGTAAATAACGCTTCATCAGCTCCCATACTAATCAAAGTCTTCTTCTGACTGTCAGTAAACGTAATATTCCTAACATTTGAACCAGAAGTAATAATTACTGAATATTCATCAGTATTAATAGCCTTAAGGTATTCATCAAAGTTAGTTATAAGACTTAACTTTCCTTCATTTAAAGCGGCCTGATAGTTTGATTTCTGTGACTCAAAATCCTTCTTTATACTATTATCTGTTTTTCTATAATCTGTAAGTTTGTAATTATCAGCAATATACTGACCTACGAACTTAGTAATCTTCTTTGCCCCTAAAATATTTACGTGAACCGTATCTGCCGCATCCTCTGAATAATCAAACTGCATCTTATCCATATTTGATTTCAAATTCAAATCAAGAAATTTAATATTATTCTTGTCGGCAAGTTCCTGTATATAATTGTGCTGGTCTTCATGCCATGTTGTGTCAGGTGTTCTTACAAATAATAATTCCACACCCTGTTGTTTTGCTTCCTTAATAAGCTTAAGAGCATATTCTTCATTAATAGGATTTGGTGTTTCCTTATCATTAGACTTAACTTCAAATCCATCATATTTTCCTTTTGCTTCTTTTTCAGCGTCAAAACTTGTTGAATTTTTAAACTGTGTTGAAAGTACTGAAAATCCCTTAGTATTACTATTGTTTTTTCCTAAGAAGAAATCATAGTCATCATAAGACAGTTCAGACCATCTTGTGTGATACAAAGATAATGGGAAAAGATATGACCACAAATCAACTTCTTCGTCTGTGCCATCAGCTTCCTTATGGAAGTCCTTGTAATCCAAGGCATATTGAATCTTGTTCTTACCCCATTTCATATAATCATAAGACTTTCTTGCCTTTTCTTCTGCTTTTTCAGAAGAACGTCCGGCAGACTTAATCTCTATTACTGCTAATTTCATATTCTGAGTTTTTAGTGCTTCCTTAAACCAATAATAAGTTCCAATCATTGGCTGAGACATAACACCTAGATTATATGAAGAAATTCCCTGCTCCTCATATAGCTGGAACGGATCCATTGCTGCTGAAATAATACTTGCTCCAAAAAAGACAACCTCTGCGCTGTTATCCTGCAATTCATAAAAACTTTTGTTTGTTTTCGCCGATACCCATCTGTTTTCTAACCACTTAGGCTTTAAAAGGTCTGTTAACCCTCCAACCATTAAAACTGCCACCATGCAAAAACATATGATTTTTGTAATACGAACTAATTTTAATTTCATAATAAACTCCACTGCTTAATCTTTTATTGTTTTTTCACACACATTAGTCCCCTTTACACTCAAAAACAAAAATATAATATATAATAATTTTTATATAATTGTGATAACCAAAAAGTTTTACAAAGATTTTATGATTTTTACAAAATAAAACTTTTGTTTCTCTTTTTCTACTTTATTTGGCAAAAAATTAGGCCCCTAAGTTAACTTAAGAGCCCTATAATCATATTTGTCATATTATTGCTGAAGTCTTTCAATCATTTCTGCTAATGCATCAATGCTGCTAAAGTTCTCTTCATTCTTTTCTTCCATTGTAATTTCAATATCAAAAGCGTCCTCTAATTCTTCCATTAATGCAAGAATATCCATTGAGTCCATATCTTCTGCAATGTTAAAATCCTCATCTTCAACATCCATGCCGGGATTTACACTTAAAATAATTTCTTTAATCTTATCTTTCATTTGTAATTCTCCTTTTTCGTTTGTTACACGTTCTTTAATTTTATAATTTAACTCATTATGAATTACTTACTACTCATAACTTTTTTCATTCTATTATAAAAATAGCAAATATGCAACAAATATTTATTTTATATTACAATCCATGTGACTAAAATCTATTCGTCTTCCTTTTCAATTGTTTCCAGAACATCAAAGTAGTTTTCAAAAGTCTTTCTGCAGCACATTGGATTCTTTATTACAATTCCATCAACTGCAAGACCTGCCACTGCAAAACTCATTGCCACACGGTGGTCGTCATAAGTTTCAATTTCTGCTCCGTGAAGTTTGCCCGGCGTTATAATTACATCTGTACTACCGCCTTCTTCTACAATCTTAGCATCACATCCCATTCTGTTAAGTTCGTTAATAATAACCTGAACACGGTCTGATTCCTGACCTCTTATATGACCAATATTTCTGATTCTTGTCTCAGTCTTTCCAAAAGCTGCCACAACAGCCATTGTAAGCGCCTGGTCTGAAAAATCAGACATATCTATATCAATGCCTTCATATCCTACAGCACTTGTTCCATCCACTTCAAGACCTTCCGGCTTATCTGTTATTACACAACCGATTCTTTCAAGAGCATAAATAAACTTAATATCCCCCTGCATTGAATCTTTATGTATTCCCTTAACAATAGATTTAACACCAAGAATAGCTGCCATAGCATAAAAATAACATGCAGCAGACATATCCGGTTCAACATTATATACATTACAAATATAACTTTGCTTCTTTATTATATATGTATTGCCTTCTCTATCAAAATCAATGTCAAACTGCTTAAGCATATTTGTTGTAATCTTAATATAGGCACCGTCCACTCTTGAACCCGTAAGTTCCACATTCATACCATTCATTACAGATGCCATAAGTAATGCGCTGGCATACTGACTGCTGGTAGTCGTGTCGATTTTAATATTACCTGACTTAATTCCCTTAGAATGAATTTCAAAAGGAAAATGTCCTTCTTCTTCTAAACACTTAATCTCTACACCCTTAGCTGTCAGGCTGTCTAGAAGCTCACTCATTGGACGCTTCTTCATCTGTTCTGAAGATTGAAGAGTATAGTCACCACCTGCCACAGCAAGAAAAACAGTCATAAATCTTGCTGCTGTTCCTGCACTTTGAACATTAATTGTAGCCTTCCTGTTAGGGATTCTTCCATTTTCACCCTTAATCACTACATTAGCACTTTCTTCATCTATCTGAACACTAAAACCTAATGAAATAAGACAGTCAAGAAAAGCTCTTGAATCACTGCTAAACAATACACCGTTAAGTGTGCATATGCCATCAGACATAGCCGCCAGCATTAAAGCTCTGTTAGTGATACTTTTAGAGCCCGGCACTGACGCATTTATATTATTTTTTTTGTTTAATTTCTTTACTGTATATTTTTCCATAGGATGCTATTCCTTTATAAACATTGCATCGCCAAAACTAAAAAATCTGTATTTTTCTTCTACAGCCTTATTATATGCGTTAAGAATGTTCTCTCTTCCGGCCAACGCTGAAACAAGCATTAACAATGTTGATTCAGGCAAATGGAAATTAGTAATAAGGCAATCAATAGCCTTAAACTGATATCCCGGATAAATAAATATCTGTGTCCATCCACTTCCAGGATGTACAATACCATTTTCGTCTGTTACAGTTTCCAATGTTCTTGTGCTTGTAGTTCCAACAGCAATAACTCTGCCGCCATTAGCCCTGCACTCATTAATCATATTTGCATCTTCCTCGTCAACCATATAAAATTCAGAATGCATATGGTGTTCAAGAATATTTTCAACCTTAACCGGTCTGAAAGTTCCAAGACCAACATGTAATGTAACGTGAGCTATTTTAATACCTTTTTCTTTAATCTTTTCTAATAACTCTTTTGTAAAATGAAGACCTGCTGTTGGTGCAGCCGCTGAACCTTCGTATTTTGCATAAACTGTCTGATATCTGTTTTTGTCTTCAAGTTTATGTGTTATATATGGTGGAAGTGGCATTTCTCCAAGCTTATCCAACACTTCTTCAAAAATACCTTCATAAGTAAATTTAATTAATCTGTTGCCTTCTTCAACAACATCAATAACCTCGCCCGTTAAAATTCCGTCACCAAAACTTATAACAGTACCCGGCTTGCATTTCTTTCCCGGCTTAACTAATGTTTCCCAAACATCGTTTTCCTTTCTCTTTAGAAGCAACACTTCAATCTTTGCATCAGTGCCAACCTTGCTTCCATATAATCTTGCAGGAATAACCTTTGTATCATTAATTACCAAACAATCATTTGGATTCAAATAATCTATAATATCCTTAAATATATGATGTTCTATTTCGCCTGTGTTCTTATCAAGAACCATTAATCTTGAACTGCTTCTGTCCTCTAAAGGATCCTGTGCTATTAATTCTTCAGGCAAATCATAATAATAATCATGTAAACTCATTTCTTTTTTTAACATAACTTTTATCTCTTTTCTGTATAATACTTTTTTTACACTGTAATCTATATTATTTGCATATTTCAGAACTGTCAAGAACAATAGTGAAAGGTCCGTCATTTAAAAGACTTACTTTCATGTCTGCTCCAAACTCACCCTGCTCAACAACCTCTATTTCTTCCTTGCACTTTGAAATAATGTATTCATACATTTCATTTGCCATATCGGGTTTTCCAGCATTAATAAATGATGGTCTGTTACCCTTTTTGCAATCAGCATAAAGAGTAAACTGGGATACCAATAACAACTCTCCGTTAACATCCTTAAGTGCAAGATTAGTTTTTCCATCAGCATCATCAAATATCCTAAGATTAATCATTTTCTTAATCATCTTGTCGGCAATCTCTTTAGTATCTTCGTTAGACACACCAATTAAAACAAGAAATCCCTTGTTAATTGAACCTATCTCTTTATTATCAACCTTTACGGAAGCTTCATTTACTCTCTGTATTACAAAACGCATAACTTTCCTCTCTTTTCATCAAAACACCACCCGCCTTGAAACATAGATTTATTCCAAAGCGGGTGGTTTAATGTTTTTATGCTCTTAATTCAATACCCATTGATTCAAGTTCTTTCAAAATCTTATTCATAGCTGACTGAATATCACTATCTTCCAATGTTCTGTCCTTAGCTCTAAATACAATTGAATATGCTACTGACTTAAAGCCGTCTTCAATCTGATCACCTTCATAGATGTCAAATAAGCTGTAGCTTTCAAGGTTCTTTCCTGCCTTGCTTTCAATAGCTTCTTCAATCTTACCAACAGGAATATCCTTAGGTACAACCATTGAAATATCTCTTGATACAGCAGGGAACTTAGCAATTCCTTCGTACTTCTTATCAAATGAAGACATTTCGTATACATATGGCATATCAATTACTGCAATGTATGCTCTAGTCTTCATATTGTAGTTTTCGCAAACTGTTGGATGAACTTCACCTAAATAACCGATAACTGTTCCATCATAAACGATGTTAGCCTGACGTCCCGGATGAAGGAAAGTCTTTCCCGCCTTAGCATCATAATGAACTCTCTTCTTCATTCCAACCTGTTCCAATAATTCTTCTACAACACCCTTCATTGTAAAGAAATCACCTTCGCCATAGAAACCTAATATTAGCTGCATTCTTTCATCAGGAAGTTCCTTAAGTGGTAATTCCTTTGGAAGATAAACATTACCCATTTCAAAAAGTCTTACATCTTTGTTTCTTCTATTATAGTTAGTAGCAAGTGATGTAAGCATTCCACCTAAAGGTGTAGTTCTCATAACACTAAAGTCTTCTCCTAAAGGATTTGAAATAACAATTGACTGTCTGTATTTTGAATCTTTTGAAAGTAATAACTTATCATAAACCTTTGGACTTTCAAATGAATATGACATTCCCTGTGAAAATCCGCTGTATAAAGCTACCCTTCTTGCGATTTCATCAATTCTTAATTTGTATGATAATTTTCCTGATGTAGCTTCTCCACTTGGAAGAGTTGTAGGAATGTTATCATATCCATAGAATCTTGCAACTTCTTCAGCAATATCACACATACCAACTAAATCCTGTCTAAATGTTGGGATTGTAATAAGTTTTGTTTCAGGATCATATTTTAACTCTAAAGCAGGGAAGTAACTTACCATCTGCTCTTCTGTTAAATTAAATCCGATTAATTTATTTACATAGTCAGGATCAAACTTAATTGTTGTTTCTGTCTTCTTTTCAGGATAAACATCAACCATACCTGCAACAACTTCACCTGCTCCTAATTCTTCGATTAACTGACATGCTCTGTTAATAGCTGATTCTGCATTGTTAGGATCAAGTCCTTTTTCAAACTTACCTGAAGCGTCTGTTCTAAGACCAACTCTCTTAGATGAAAGACGAATGTTAGTTCCGTCAAAACAAGCTGCTTCAAAAAGCATATCCTTAACATCATCAGTAATCATTGAGTTTTCGCCACCCATAATTCCGGCAAGACCTACAGGCTTTTCACCATCGCAAATCATAAGCATTCCACTGTCTAATTCTCTTTCCTGTCCGTCAAGAGTAACGAAGTTCTCACCGTCTTCTGCTCTTCTTACTACAATCTTATGGTCTGCAATAGTATCAAGATCATAAGCATGCATTGGCTGACCAAATTCTTCCATAACATAGTTTGTAATATCTACTAAATTATTGATAGGTCTGATACCACAGGCTGAAAGTCTTCTCTGCATCCATTCAGGTGATGGTGCAATCTTAACATTCTTAACAACCTTTGCACAATAACGCTTACATAAGTCGTTATCCTTTACTTCAACTGAAATGTAATCATTAACATCTCCGTCTGTTCCAACTGGTCCTGTAACAGGTGCCTTAAATGGCTTCTTAAATGTTGCAGCTGCTTCTCTTGCAATACCGATAACACTGTAACAGTCTACTCTGTTAGATGTGATCTCATATTCAAAAACTGAATCGTGAAGTCCTAAAACTTCAATTGCATCTGCTCCTACCTGAACGCTGTCATCGAAAATATAAATTCCGTATTCAGGTGCTTCAGGATAAAATTCTCTTGTTGAGCCAAGTTCTTCAATAGAACACATCATTCCATCTGAAGGAACTCCTCTAAGTTTTCCTTTTTTAATCTTAATTCCGCCTTCTGTCTTTGAACCGTCATGACCTCCGGCAACACGACCACCGTCAAGTACTACAGGTACTTTCTGTCCTTCCTTAACATTAGGTGCTCCTGTAACAATCTGAATTGTTTCTGTTCCAATATTAACCTGACAAATAACAAGCTTATCTGCGTCAGGGTGTTTTTCTATTTTTTCAATCTGTCCAACAACGATTTTGTCAAGGTCTGCATCAAGTCTTTCAAAACCTTCACATTTTGTACCTGACAATGTCATTGCATCCATGTATTCCTGATCAGTACATTCAAGTTCAGGAACGTATGCTTTAATCCAAGATAATGGTGTATTCATTTTTATTTCTCCTTCCTGCTAACTAGAACTGGTTCAGGAAACGATCATCGTTTTCGTATAACAGTCTCATATCATCTATTTCATATTTTAATAATGCAATTCTTTCAAGACCTACACCGAAGGCAAATCCCTGATATTCCTTAGGATCAATACCGCACATTTCAAGTACGTGTGGATGAACCATACCACAACCAAGAATTTCAATCCAGCCTTCACCCTTACAGAATCTACATCCTTTTCCACCACACTTAAAGCATGAAACGTCCATTTCTGCACTTGGCTCAGTAAATGGGAAATGATGAGGTCTGAATTTAGTCTTTGTTTCAGGTCCAAAAAGTTCCTTGGCAAATTCTGCCAATGTTCCCTTTAAGTCTGAGAAATTAATGTTCTTGTCGATTGCAAGACCTTCAACCTGATGGAATGAAGGTGAATGTGTTGCATCTACCTGGTCTGAACGGAAAACTCTACCCGGAGAAATAATTCTGATAGGTGGCTGAGTTTTTTCCATTACTCTTGCCTGTACTGAAGAAGTCTGTGTTCTAAGTACAATGTTCTTATTTATATAGAAAGTATCCTGTTCATCTTTTGCAGGATGATTGTCAGGAATATTTAAAGCTTCAAAGTTATAATGGTCATATTCTACTTCAGGACCTTCTACAACTTCGTATCCCATACCTGTAAAAATTCTCTCTAATTCTTCAAGAGCTAATGTATTAGGATGCTTATGTCCGATTTTATTCTTCTTAGCCGGAAGAGTAACGTCAATAACTTCTGCTTTCAACTTAGCTTCTCTAGCCTTAGCCTGAAGTTCTGCCTTAACTTCTTCCATTTTTTCTTCAATAATCTTTCTTGTGTCATTAACTAACTGACCAACTTTAGGTCTGTCTTCAGAAGCAACATCTTTCATGCCCTTAAGAACTTCTGTTAACTGACCTTTTTTGCCCAAAACTTCAACTCTAATCTGGTTAAGTTTGTCCAAATTGTCTGAGGCTGTAATTTTGGAAATGGCATCTTCCCTAATTGCCTGTAACTTTTCTTTCATGATAAATTCCTCTCTTTATAGATTTTAAAATAACAGGTTTGTGTTCAAGTTGTTCACATATTTTATTTTTTCGGATTGCTACGTGCTTCGCACTCTCGCAATCCTTACAACAAAATTTTTTTGTTTTCCCAACGGATTGCTACGCACTGCGTGCTCTCGCAATCCGTTAACTTCAATTCGCATATCGTGAAGCTTTCGCTTCACTTTTATGCTCATTGAAGTACGCATCTCAAGGTTATGCATCCACCTTTGTGCAAGCACAGGTGGATGATAACTTTGATATACTTGAAAACAAAAAAAGCACCTGTTCCATAGGGACGGATTGCTCCGCGGTACCACCCTAGTTTCCGTAATCATTATCACGAACACTCTATCTGCTTAACGCGCTACACACGTCATTCATTACTTAGATTAGTTTCTTAGATTCTTCTTTAGTATTATTCATACTTATAATCTGTTGGTGAATGCAGCTCCTGTGGGAATTTCAATATATATCTGAACCTGAAAGACCTTCCAGCCTGTGAGTCTTTCTCTCTGACGGAAAATATATATCTACTTACACACTCATCGCCTTTTACAATACGACAATTCTAACACACAAAAAAATCAGTGTCAAACAATAATGCACAGATTAGCATTTTTTCTGCTTTTCTGTGCATTGTAAGTTCATTATATGTCAATTATTCCTGTTCTTCTTCAAAGTATCCCTTTGAAAATTCTCCATACTGATAATACCAGTTAGGTGCTATTTCTATTCTTTCATATCCTGTATCAACATTTTCCATTCCCTGGAATACGTAAGCAATTGAGTTGATTATTCCAGTGTCGTAAACTGTAAAGTCTATTCTGTTGAATGCCACATATCCCTTATGTACTTCTACCGTTATAGGCATGCTTGAAATAAGATTAAATATTGTTTTTTCCATTTCGCTGCTTATGGAAATCTTTTTACTCATTGAAAGATTTCCCTTGTCGTCAATGTCAAATGTTGTTTCATTATTTTTATTTTCAAATTCAAAATAAGAAACTATTTTTGTCATTTCAGCCATATGTTCCGTTACAAGCGGTTTAATATCATCGCTTAACATATACATTTTTTTAATCTTTGACGGATATGCATAGTTTTCAATATTAATTTTAACTTTCTTTGTTAAACCGTTGTGAGCCTTTGCATATATTATTACAGTACCGGTTTTCATATTGTTGTTAGCTTTAACAACGCCTCTTGAATTTACTGTTGCAAGGCTTGTATCTGAAGAACTCCATGTAAGCTTTCTGCTCAGTACTTTTTTCTTTTTTAATTTCTTAGACGGATATGCTTCGCCCTGTAGTTTAACTTTTCCGTTAAGACTTATTGTGTACTGATTCTTTATGTATTTAAATCTGCCTGCATTTACCTTTTTTGATTTTTTATCAGTCATAATTATTGAAACTGTCTGACCTGAATTGCTAAAAACTTTCTTACCATTAGCAATAGTATAAGCCTTTATTTTGTAGCTATATACTTTGTTCTTCTTTACCTTTTTGTCAGTAAGTTTGTTTTTCTTTAATGTTTTAAACTTCTTTCCATTCTTATATATGATGTAGCCTTTCACATTCTTAGACTTGTTCCACTTTAAAACAACCTTTTTTCCTTTTTGTTTTGCAATGAATTTTACCGGTTCATTAACCGTGTTGGTCTGAGATGCTGTATCTGCAAAAACTTCAACGGTACCAACGCCTACAAAAACACTCATCGCAAATATAAAAATTGCTATAATCTTACTTGCTTTTTTCATAATCCTTCGCTCCCTATTTTACCTTAATTGTAATTCCATTGCTGTATGGAGAATATTCTCTCTTGCCGTCTTCGTTAACATAGAACATTCTCACTTTGTAAGAATATTTTTTCTTTTTCTTAATACTCTTATCAGTGTATGAATTTTTTGTTACTTCCTTTAATTTCTTGTATTTTTTGTCATTATTTGTTTTTCTGTAAATTACGTACCCCTGCTTCTTTGTATCTTCTCTCTTAAGTTTGTTCCATGACAGGGTATTTCTTTTCTTGTTTTTCTGTTTTCCTGAAAGTGTTAGCGTACCATTAGTAACTTTGACTATATTGCTAGTCTTTTCATCAAGAGTAACAAAATCAAATGAATCTCTTACATACTCTTTCGTTGCTACAACTTTATAATAATGAGTTGAACCAAGGTCTACTTCCTCATCGAACTCGCCTCCCTCACAAAGCTGTCCATACTCCCCTTCCAAAAAGGTCCACTTAAATGTACCATCCGGTCTCTTAACTCCTGAATATACCTCACACTGAGTAGCGCCCTTGCATCTTGAATATTCTAATGTATTACAACCTGCTGTTGTTTTTACAAGTCTAAGTGTAAAATCACCCATCTTAGCTGTATCAAGGTCTTTAAATACAGTAATCTTGCATGCTGCTGATGGTCCTTCCGGAGACTTTGCAATAACAGTAGTGTTACCTGTGCCAACTACTTTAATCTTTCCATTTTGATCTACTTCAACTACTCCCTTCTTAGCTACAGACCAAACTATCGTCTTATTTGTAGCCTGTGCAGGAATAACCTCAGCTTTCAACTGATCCACATCTTTCTCACCTAAGTTTAATTCTGATTTGTTAATTTTTATTTCAGTAACAGGTACATAAACTTTTGATTTCAGTACATATGCTATTCTACTATTGTCACCATCATCAAAATTAAAATCTGTTGGCATCTTTATTCTAAAGTAATTTCCACAACTGCCAATCACTGTAACTTTTTGATTTTTAGGAACTTTTGCCTTTCTTATATTTTCTCCCGAGTCTGCTCCTATAAGAAAATCTGCTTCTTCCTTTAAGCTGCCTGACACGTCACTACATTGTGAATAAACAGATAAACCACAAATTGCTTTTTTGTTCTCCGCTGTTGCACTTATTCTTGTATAACCTTCACCTTTTCCCTGAACATTACTATTTCCATCACATGTTGAAATTGAACTATTGTCAGTGGTGTATGTAGCTTTGTTAACTGTAGCTATTTGTGGATAAACAACACTTGTTACAGTAGTTGTTTCTCCCACTTTTACATCATTAGAATTTCTCCATGCCTTAACATCAGTAACCGGAACATATACCTTTGATTTTTCAACATAAGCTTTTCTAGTATCTCTTCCATCATCAAATGTGTAATCATCCGGTAACTCAACATAATAAAAGCTACCACAACTACCAATTATAGTAAGTTCCTGTCCTTGTTTTACTTTTTCTGACCTAATCCATGAATTTTTCGTTGCTCCTCTATAAAAAGTACATGCTTTCCCATTAACTTTACCATAAACATTGTCTATTGCCGTATAAACAGAAATAACTGATGAATGTGATAATTTACCATTAGACTCTGTTGAAACATTCAATCTTAATGTTGTCATTCCCTCTTTTACTGCATTAACTGTCGCCGTATCATTATTTCCTGTAACTGTTGCAATTGATGTATCATCAATAGACCACTTAATCTTATTAGCCACTATATCTGATGGCGTAAACATAATTCCGAAATTAGGATTACTCTTTCCAACCTCAATAGACCTGTGCTCTATTCTCTCATTTAAACTATAACTCCAAATTTCCACTTTAGCATCATCTGCTGCATACACGCTGCTATGTACGCTAAATCCAATAAGTATACTTAATAAAATAAGTAATAAATTTGCTGTAAACTTTTTCATTGTAACCTCCCCTGTTATTTTAAATTAACTTTGTATAAATAAGCCTGTTTGCCTATATTCTTACTAGACGGTTTATACATTGTGTAGTAAAAAATCTTCTTTTTATAATGTGATAAACTTTCAATTTCCCAATTTGTATTTTCAAATTCAATAGTACTCTTTTTCCCATCTTTTTCATATATTGATATTTTTTTTGGATTTTTTATTATATATTGTTTTTCTTTCTTTCCATTACTATTAATAACTTCAATGCAATTATTATCTTTATTTATTTTTTTATTAAACCTTACAATGTAAAATTTTTTATTAAATTGTTCCATACATTGTGGAACCGAATATTTAGTATTTCTGTTAATGTTAAACAATTTTTTATCTAGCTTATATTTAGCTTTTCCTTTTTTTGTATTTTTCACACTGCAGGTGCTAACGTACCTTTCTAAATGAGAACTTTTACCCACCTTTACATCCTCGCGAATGCCCAATGCTAATTGATTTTCTTTTATGTACGAAGTAATGCCAAAGGCTGCCTTTCCCTTATTATTTTCAGAAAAATCGCTACTTGTGCCTTTTCCTGATAACTCTGTATTTATTTTTCCTATTCTGCTTGTATAATTTTTCTTTCCATTTTTTTGATACCAACTTCCATAATATTTTCCATTAAGATACGTAAAGTCATTGGAATGACCAAAAGCTTTTATATTCAAATCTTTGGCTCCCTGTACCATAGTAACCTTTATTACTTTGTTTTTCACTAAATCGATTTCGACAAACGCTGTCAAATCACCCTTTTTATGTCTATTCTTATCTACAAATGCAATAATCATTTTATTACCATTTATGCATCCGCCTTGCATATTTTTAAAATTTAACTGTTCTAATGTTCTCCACTTACCCTTCTTTGTTTTTGCATATATTTGCCTCAAATCTGACCCACCTGCACAAGGTTTATCAATAAATTTCTTATTATGACTTGCTGGGCAATCTTCCACACCACATTTTATGTATACCTCTCTTCCATCAATATCTTGTTTTATTTCCTTAATTCTAATCGATTCTACTTTTCTCTCCTTTGCCTCAACACTATTATCATTGGCTAACATAATAATACAAAGTACCATAAAAATAATCATTCTTTTAATTGTCCCATTTTTCATTCTATTTTTCTCCTTCTCTTTTTAACATCTGTTGCATTATAACATGCTTTTTACTTTTTTTACTACCAAATTTGACATATATCCTTCTTTTTTTTATAATTTTCTAAAAGGGAGGTCTAAACATGAAAAAAACAATTAATATTTTAACTTTATTTGCAGTAATACTTTCACTTGCTTTTATTCCAGTTTCAAGTATTTACGCTTCTAACAGAGTTAATCTTACTTACTATTCTGGTAAAGGTTATTTTAAAGCTAAAACTAATCGTAACAAACATAAAATTGTCATAAAAAATATGACTAATAAAAAAAGAGGTTATGCTCCTGCTATAAGACGTAATGGTTACACATTTATCGGTTGGTATTCAAAGAAAAGCGGTGGTGTAAAATATACATCTTCTAAAATTGTAACTAAAAGACAAAAACTTTACCCACATTGGATAAAAAAATACAAAATTAATACTAATTATTTTGTTCCTATGGGATTAAGTTTGACTGGGGTTGACGATTTTCAGAAGTATTATGGCAAACTTACAATCACTAGCCAAAGTGTGAAAAAGCGTGTTTATCCTGGTAAGTTTAATTGCAAAAATGAAAAAGGAGATTTGATATATATATCATCCTGGTACGGATACGATTCTGATTCCTACCAAATTGACTACCTAAATTGTAAATTAAAAAATGTCATTAATATAAAAAAGCCAACTTCTATGAGCACATTTTTCAAAAAATTAGGTGTAAAGAAATATAACTACAATTCAAAAACACACACTATAGATTTTATATGTAAAAAGTGTTATTGCAATTTCCACAATGATGATGCAGAATATGAAGATATTTGGTGGACAATCAAAATGAATGATAAAAATCAACTTACTCCTGATACCATTGTTAATTTTCAACTTATAACAGATTGGGAAGTATGGTAAATAATATATTAAAACAGCAAATTAGATGCAATAGATTGCATCTAATTTGTCGCATTATAGGAGAAATATAACGTATGAAAAAAATAATTAATCTAACTATGCTTTCAATAATTATATTATCACTAACCTTTATCCCTGCCATTCCAACCAATGCAGCAACAAAGGTTAATATTACATATTATTCAAGTAATGGCTATTTCAAAGCAAAGCTCAATCGTAGCAAGCGAAAAATCACAATAAAAAACAAAATAAATAAAAAGCGTGGCTACGCTCCAGCCATCAGACGTGAAGGATATGCTTTTAACGGTTGGTATACGAAGAAAAAAGGTGGGAAAAAATATTCAGCTTCTACCATTGTCACAAAAAAACTTAAGCTTTACCCACATTGGATAAAAAAATACAAAATTGACACTAATTATTTTGTTCCTATGGGATTAGGTTTACCCGATATAGAAAGCTTTCAAAAATACTTTGGTAAACTTACTTTAATCAATAAAAATGTTGAAGAAGATGTTTATCCTGGTAATTATATATGCAAAACCCACAAAAAAGATTTGATTTATATATCTAGTTGGCCCACATCAGATTCCGATGCTTACTTTATTGATTATACAAAATGCAAACTAAAAAACGTTATTAACATAAAAAAAACAACTTCTATGGGTATGTTTTTAAAAAAACTAGGTGTAAAACAGTACAATTATAATTCAAAAACTCATACTTTAGATTTCATATGTGGAAAATGTTATTGCATTTCTAATGTCGATGACGATGACGATGCCGAATACGAAGATGTATGGTGGACAATAAAAATGAATAATAAAAATCAAATTATGCCTAGTACGGTTGTAAAATTTGAACTTATAACTGACTGGCAAATATGGTAGTCATCTTTTAACTTAATACTTTAAACAAATTAGATGCAATTTATTGTATCTAATTTGTTGCATTATAGGAGAAATATAACTTATGAAAAAAATAATTAATCTAACTATTCTTTCAACAATTATACTATCACTATCCTTTATTCCTGCCATTCCAACTAATGCAGCTTCAAAGGTTAACATTACATATTATTCAAGCAATGGCTATTTCAAAGCAAAGCTCAATCGTAGCAAGCGAAAAATCACAATAAAAAACAAAGTAAACAAAAAGCGTGGCTACGCTCCTGCCATCAGACGTGAAGGATATATTTTTGATGGCTGGTACTCCAAGAAAAAAGGTGGCAAGAAATATTCAGCCTCCACTATTATTACAAAGAAACAGAAGCTATATCCTCATTGGATTAAAAAATACAAAATTAATACTAATTACTTTGTTCCTATGGGATTAAGTTTTGATAATTTAGACGAATTTCAAAAATATTATGGTTCTATGACTGTATTAAAGAAAAATATTAAAAAACATGTTTTTCCTGGCATCGTAAAATGCAAAACATCATCTGAAGATATTCTCAACTTTTTAGTAATGGAATCCTCTGATGAAGATAAAGATAAACCTTTTTCTTATTCAATTCAATATGCTAATTGTAAATTAAAAAATGTAATTAATATCAAAAAAACAACTTCTATGAATGTTTTTCTAAAAAAACTTGGTGTAAAACAATATAATTACAATTCAAAAAAGCATACAATAGATTTTATATGTGGAAAATGTTATTGTAACTTTCACAATGATGACGATGCGGAATACGAAGATATCTGGTGGACAATTAAAATGAATGATAACAACCAACTTACTCCTGATACTGTCGTTAATTTTCAGCGTATAACCGATTGGGAAGTATGGTAAAAAAATATATATTAGTTTAATCTAAATCTAGGAGAAATATGACCTATGAAAAGAATACTTAATTTATCTATTATACTAACAATAATATTATCACTAACCTTTATCCCTGCCATTCAGACTAATGCAGCAGCAAAGGTTAATATTACATATTATGCCGGTAAAGGTTATTTTAAAGCAAAACCTAACCGTAGCAAGAACAAAATTACTATCAAAAATAAAATAAACAAAAAACGTGGCTATGCTCCTTCTATCAGACGTAATGGATATACTTTTGATGGCTGGTACACTAAGAAAAAAGGTGGCAAGAAATATTCAGCCTCCACTATTATCACAAAGAAACAGAAGCTATATCCACATTGGGTAAAAAAATACAGAATTAATACTAACTACTTTGTTCCTGTTGGTATGACTTGTTATAGTTTATCTGACTATGAACCTTACTGGGGAGATTTAACAATTATAAAAAGTAAGAAACACACAGACAATTATTATTATACCTTAAGTAATTCAAAAGGTGACATTTTCTATGTTGGTACAGGAATAGTTAGCATAAACTCTAATTATACTTTTACTTATAATTACAAATTTTTTGATATGGACTGTAAGTTAAAAAATTTAATTAATATTAAAAAGCCTACTAATTTCAAAAAATTTCTAAAAAGATTAGACGTAAAAAATTACAATTATGACTCCTCTGACAAATATTTAGACTTTATTTGTGGAAAAACTCATTTTTCAAAGGATACATATGATACAGATATGGTTTGGATAATGTACCTTAACGAGAAAAATCAAGTAACTCCTGACACCATTGTTTCTTTTGATGCAAATGATGATTGGGAAATATGGTAAGATTTCCCTTTCTTATTTCAGGTCTGCCACTTTCATGGCAGACCTGTTTTTTATATTTTGTCATCTACTTCTTCATCTTCGCTGTTGCATGTATTTAATATTTCTTTTAAACACTGGTTTATTTCGTTATTGTCTTTTATTTCTCTTTTAGTTTCTCCCTCACACATTGGCGGTTCCAGTTCCAGTGGTTTTACATCGTTTAATAACAAGTCTCCCTCTACGAATTTAAGGCAAGGATTGCTTTCTGCTTCGTGGGTGTTCATTTTCGGTGGCATTGTTTTTCCTAATGAGTTGAATTTGTATGCCTGATAATAAACTGTTCTAAGGTATAATGTTATTCCGGCAGACATTGTTCCCGTTGTTGGATTAAATTCCATAACTTTCGCAACTGCATTCATATTTAAACCATTTTCTACCGTATTGTCATACATATTAAAGCCTACGTAGTTTATATAGTATTCTTCGTATGAATTGTAAACTGTTGATGCTCCATAAGGTGCATACATGTCAACGGTTACACTTCTTGGATTTGTGTCCGGATTGTAGTTTGTTGTTCCAACTGCCGGCAAATATACTGCTTCTAATGAAACTGTTGTAATGTATTTCTTACAATTATCGTATAGTCTGATTTTAAATACTACTCTTAGGTTTGTAAGTTTTACACGCAGGCAGTTTGCTCTTCCCGGTATGGTTGATACTGTTGAAAAAGTAGGTGGATTTCCCATTTCTGCCAATTCCTCTTCAGTATATTCAACTGTTTCTTCTTCACCTGTAAAATAGCCTTTTCCTGAATATATTTTTATATCCGCCACCAAAAGCTGAACGTAAGTTGTTGTTGGATAAAGTGTTAAAATATTCTCAGGTATGGTTATTGTTCTACACAGATTTATTCCTACCTCATCATATATTATAGGGGAATATATAGACAAGTTTTCAGGTTCACCACATCCGGGGCTTACACATACATCACAATCTTTTCCGGTATGGCAACACTGATTGCACGACATCATTTTATAATCTGACATTTTTATCTCCTCTTTTTGTTTATTATATTTTATGCCGTATTACTCATAATGTTGCTTACACTTTTATATTTTTATTTATTGTTGATAATAGTAAAAAATGCTATACTAACTCATATGATTAAGTAAAGGATTTTATTATGAAACATAAATTATTTAATTTTATAAAAAAAGCATATGACTTTATTGACACTATTGGTCAGGACAAAGTAGGTATCTATACAGCTCAGGCTTCTTTCTTTATTATTTTGTCCATTTTTCCATTTATACTTTTGTTTTTTAATTTAATAGGTCATGCTTCAATTAATCAGAATACTATTATTTATTTGATTCATTCATATGCACCTGATTCTCTTAAGCCTTTATTTGTTCAGGTTGTTAGTGAAATATATGAACATGTATCAAGCACTGCTGTGTCCATTACAGCCATTGCTGCAATATGGTCAGCATCTAAAGGCGTGTTGTCTGTAATGTTTGGCTTGTACGAAATAGTAAAAATTCACCAGAAACGTAATTATTTCATATCAAGATTTGTATCAATGCTTTATACAATAATATTTACTGTTGCATTGGCTTCTACAATGGTACTACTTGTTTTTGGTAATAAGCTCTTTAACCTTGCCATATCACTGGCTCCATGGTTAAGACAGATATCTATTGTTACATTAATGCTTAGATATCTTTTGGTATTCTTACTTCTGGTGCTTTTCTTCTCATTAATATACAGACTTGCCAATTTTAAGCTTGCTACTTTTGGAAAAGTATTTCCGGGTGCTTTTTTCTCAGCACTTGGCTGGGTTGTTTTTTCCTATATCTTTTCTATTTATGTAGACAGCTTTTCAGGAATGTCTTATATGTATGGAAGTTTTACCGCTGTAATCGTATTTATGTTATGGATTTATTTTTTGATTTATATAATGTTTATCGGTGCGGAAATCAATAAGCTTCTCTTCCCTGAAACTGAAGCTACAGTTACTGTAAAGATGTAATTTTAACGTCATTATAAAAGGTTGCAAGTATTTCCTTGTAACCTTTTCCTTTTTTTGCCATTTGGCAGGCAGCACTTTGGCTCATTCCACTTCCGTGTCCAAATCCACCTCCGTATATTTTTATTCCATCCAATTTGTTGTTTTTGTACACGCTTTTTATTGAAATAAACGCACTTGGAAGCATGCTTAATTTTGTTCTCTTGGTTTTATCGCTTAGTTTTATTGTTGAGTAATATGAGCTTAGTATTTTTCTAATCTGATTTTGATTTACAATGGATATTTGTCTCTTATCTCCATAAATAGTCATTTGGGCAACTATTCCCCCTGCCCCTCTTTTGTTTATTTCCATTCGGTTAATTGTGCCTACATTTACTGCCATATTTTTGTATATGGAATTTTCTATCTGCTTAGTTGTCAGATATGTTGTCCATCTGTAAAAAGGCGATTTTTTCTCTACTGATTTAGGCTTTTCTTTTATATATTTATCAAAGATTTTTTCATCTGATATGTTTTCCGTGATTGTTGTAAGATTGGTTTCCTTTAAATATTTCTGTTTCTTTATCCCCCATATTCTATAGTCTGTTGTATATCCCCATGACGTAGAAAAATAATATGCATTTATTAATTTTCCTTTATACTTCATTACCGTGCCTTTTGTTTCATTTGCTGCTTTTATGCTGTTTTCTCCGGGAACGTTTTTGTTGTACACCTGATAACTTACGCTGTCGTCTCCCTTGGCATTGTATTTTTTATATTTTTTGCCCTGACTTTTCATAATATATGTTCTGGCACAAACTGCCTGTGCCTTAAGGGCTTCTTTTGGCGATTCTTCCCCTATTTCGCTGGAAATTACCGCTGCAACATAATCTTCCATGCCAACCTGATTAACTAACACAAGACCACTGCTTTCTTTATATATGTAGAAAATCCCCTTATAACTTTGCATATTCTTTTCATCTTTCAGTATTGACATTTCACCTTTAGGCTCCACTTTTATAACATTGCTTTGTTTAAAATATTTACTGCCTGTTCCAATATCAACCTGCTTCTTTATGCTCTTTTTATTCTTAAAATTCTCTCCAAAATATATGTTTAATACTGATGCCTTGGCTACAAATTTTGAATAGTGCATTGTGATATAATTATTATTTAGAATAACAATTCTAACTGTGTTGTCTTTTTTGCTTTCGTCATTTGTTGTGGTCTCTGCTTCTGTTTTTATTTCAGTAATATTTTCGCTGTTGACCACCTGCAGGGACTTTCCTCCTGAATCATATTTAGGAATATACTCTACCTGATTAACTTTAAAAATAACCGCTGACAAAAACACTGCCACAAAAATACATACTGCTAGTTTTAATTTCATACTTCCCCCATTATTTCTTCTGATAAGATTTTTCAGAAAAAAAACGTAGTATAAAAAAATATACTACGTTTCTCATCTGTTATAATCGTTTCTCGCACATTCAAGTCATGCTTCGCATAAGGTGCTCGAAGTTATAATCAATCACTTCGTGATTGGTTATAAAATATGTACCTGAAATGCCGGCCTGCGTTTTGAGTCCTAGCAAACGCCAGGTGGGCAACCGCATCTAAAGTTCTGCCTTCCACCTGATAATGAGGCTTGACATCCCTTTAGAGATTAGGAATCCCTTTATTCAAACTGTAGGTTCAAAATAGGCAGGATTCACGAACATTTCAGGTCAAAACAATTAATAAACATTAATTATTTTGATAATGTAATTATAGTTTATCATTGCAATTTTTGCAATCACTTTTCGTTTACATTTTATGATTATTTTTTCTTTATGATGTTGTTTTTGTCTTTAAAAATATGTCCTTCAGGAATAACTCCACGAACACTTGATAATGGATAAACATTACAGTGTCTTCCGATTACTGTTCCCGGATTTAATACTGAATTACAACCAACTTCTACATAGTCTCCAAGCATTGCACCGAACTTTTTAAGTCCTGTTTCAATCTGCTCATCGCCGTTCTTTACTACTACTAATGTTTTGTCTGATTTTACATTAGATGTAATTGAACCTGCCCCCATATGAGAATGTGTTCCAAGTATACTGTCACCAACATAGTTGTAATGTGGAACCTGTACTGTATTAAATAAAACAACGTTCTTTAATTCTGTAGAATTTCCAACTACACAGTTCTTCCCAACAATTGCCTTTCCTCTAACGAAAGCTGATGGTCTTATTTCTGTGTCAGCGTCAACAATCAAAGGACCCGTTAAGCTTGCTGTTGGAGCAATCTTAACTGTTTTGTGAACCCAGATGTTATCTTCAATCTGATTAAATTCATCCTTTGGAAGTGTTGGCCCAAGTTTCATAATAAAGTCTCCAATATCAGCTAAAACTTCCCATGGGTATGTTTTTCCTTCAAATAATTTCGCAGCTATTGTTTCATTTAAATCATATAAATCCTTTATTGTATACATTTGGTTTTCTCCTTTATTCTACTGTTACGGATTTTGCAAGGTTTCTAGGCTTATCTACGTTTAATCCCTTAAGTACTGTTGTGTAGTATGCAATTAACTGTAAAGGAATTACTGTTAACATAGGCATTAAAACATCTTCCATTGCAGGTACTTCGATAGCTTCATCGATTACGCCCTCACTAAATTCTGTTCCTTCCTTACATACGGCAATTGTAAATGCTCCTCTTGACTTAACTTCAACAATGTTGCTTACTGTCTTTTCTAATAATTCTGTTTGAGTAGCTACGCCGATTACTGGCATTCCATCTTCTACTAATGATATTGTTCCATGCTTTAATTCACCTGCTGCATATGATTCTGAATGAATGTATGAAATCTCTTTTAACTTAAGTGAACCTTCCATACTTAATGCATAGTCTAAACCTCTACCAATGTATAATAAGCTCTGTGCTGTAATTAACTTACTTGAAACATATTTACATTTCTTTTCACATTCCATTGTCTTTTCAATAATGTCAGGGATTTCAGCAAGCTTAGCTGTTAATCTCTTACATTCATTTTCATCAATGTGCCCTTTTGCATATGCCATTTCAAATGCAAGAAGGTACATTACTGACATCTGTACTGAAAATGCCTTAGTTGAAGCAACCGAAATTTCAGGACCTGCATGTGTGTAAAGAACCATATCTGATTCTCTTGCAATCGATGAGCCCTTAACGTTAACAACTGATAAAACCTTGGCACCTCTCTCGTGTGCAAGATGAAGTGCTGCCTTAGTATCTGCTGTTTCACCTGACTGTGAAACTACAATAACTAAATCTTCAGGTGTTATAATTGGATCTCTGTATCTAAATTCAGATGCAATATCTACTGTTACTTCTGTTCTCGCAAGCTTTTCGATTACGTATTTTCCAACCATACCGGCATGCATTGCTGTACCACAGGCTACAATAAATAACTTTCTGTAATTCTTTAAAGCTTCTAATGTTAAACCACATTCTGAAAGGTCCGGCATTCCATTTACAATTCTTGGTGTGATTGTTGTCTTTACTGCGTTAGGCTGTTCATGAATCTCTTTTAACATAAAATGTTCATATCCGCCTTTTTCTGCAGCATCCATATCAAGGTTAGAAACCTGAACTTCTTTCTTGACAGGTAATTTATGCATATCACAGAACTCAACTCTGTCTGACTTAATTGTTGCAATTTCGTTTTCTTCTAAAAGATAGTAATTTCTTGTATATTTCAAAATTGCAGGTACATCTGATGCAATAAAGTTCTCTTCGTCGCCGGCACCGATTATAAGTGGGCTATCTTTTCTTACTGCAAAAATTCTGTCAGGAAAATCTTTAAATACAATACCAAGTGCATATGCTCCTCTTACATCTTTAAGAGTCTTGATAATTGCATCTACAGGATCACCTTCGTAATAATAATCTAATAATTTAGCTACTGTTTCTGTATCTGTTTCACTAATAAATGTGTATCCCTTCTCAATAAGGAAATTCTTAATATCTTTGTAGTTTTCAATAATACCATTGTGTACAATTGATACTCTCTTATTTCCATGAGGATGTGAGTTAATATCTGATGGTTCACCATGAGTTGCCCATCTTGTATGACCAATACCACAATGTCCCATTGGCTTGTGTTCAGCTACTTTCTCTCTTAAGTTCTTTAACTCGCCTTTAGCCTTTTCTACTGTTATTTCTCCATTTTCAAATACGGCAATACCTGCTGAGTCATATCCTCTATACTCTAACTTAGATAATGAATCTAATAAAACGTCTGTACAGTCTCTTTCACCTACATAACCTACTATTCCACACATTACTTATTGTTCCTCCTATAAAATTGCGACACATAATTATAATAATTAGTCATCTGACCTACGTTATTTAAATTAATAACGTTATTAAATCTGCCCCTGATAAAATCATCCAGCTTTTTCATATATTCCTCTGATGTTATTTTTCCTTCCGCTACCTGGGTAAGGCCCAGTTCCCAACTGGCTGTCAATTCAGGATTAAGCAATGATTTAATTGAACCGTGAACTACTCCAAAAATCATTTCTCCCAACTGAGTCGGAGTAATTACCTGTGTCTTCTTATTTAATGATATGTACTTAATGTTCACCAGTTTCTTTATTATTTCTGCTCTTGTTGCGCTGGTTCCGATTCCCGAGCCTTTAATCTGTGCTCTCAAATCTTCATCTTCAATAAGCTGACCTGCATTCTCCATGGCAAGAATAATCGAACCTGATGTGTACCTTTTAGGTGGTGTTGTCTCACCTTCTTTTATACTAATCTCATTAACGGTAATTTTACCACCTTTGGGCATATTATACAACAATTTAAAAAATTCTTCATCTAATTCTGCCTCTTCGTTGATAATATTTTCATTTTCAATCTCTTCTTTAGCTTTTTGTTCATTAGTTTTTTTGTCTGATTTATTGTCTATCTTATTGTCGGTAGCTTTCTTTTTGCTAGGAACTCCTGCTATTTCAAGATAACCTTTTTGAGCCAAAATCTTAAAGTTAGATGAGAAGTGTTCTGTAGTTGTTGTTCCATCACTAAATGTTGCCGGCATAACTCCTACCAAAGTAGCTTTTTTGTATATTGCCGGTGGATAGAATATGCTTAAGAAACGTCTCACTATAAGCATATACACTTTCTGATTAATTGGTTTCTGCTTAGCCAAACCGTTTAATCCCTGACCTGTCGGTATTATGGCATAATGATCTGTTATCTTTTTGTCATCTACATATTTAGTCTTTGCAAGGTTCTTGTAGGACTGTTGCTTTAAAATATTCTGTGCAAAAACGCTGCATGGCTGATAATATTGCAAGCCCGAAATATTCTTGCTTATCTCCTTTGCAACTGCCGTTGAAAGAACTCTGGCATCTGTTCTTGGGTAAGTTACAAGCTTGCTTTCGTACAACTGCTGCACTACATTTAATGTTTCATCAGGACTAATCTTAAACATCTTTGAACAGTCATTTTGAAGTTCTGCTAAATTGTATAACAACGGTGCCTGTTTTTTTTCATCCTTCATAGTGATGGACTTAATAGTCATTTCTAATGGATATTTTTCAATGTTCATATCACCAGTATTTTCCGAATTGTTTCCTACTGCACTGTTTGTTACATTATTGTTTTTATCGTCTGATGCAATATTTGTGGAATTGTTGTTTATTGCTATTTCGTCATTGCTATTGGCTGGTCCATTTTCCTCTAAAGCTCTTATCAGTGCCTGGGCTGTTGTTTTTTCTTTAAATCCGTTTTCTTTATACAAAAGTGGCGATTCAAAGAATTTTGATGTTTTCTGTGATTTCCATTCTGTATCTATTTTTCGTCCGTGTATATCAGTCTTTGCCATAACTCTATAGAAAGGTGTTTTTTCGAAACCTCTTATTTCACGCTCTCTATTGCATACCATTCCAAGAACGCAGGTCATTACTCTACCAACATTAATTGACTTCCACTCTCCCTTTAAATAATTGGTTATGGAATTTCCATATTTTAAGGTTAAGAGTCTTGAAAAATTAATTCCCATCAAATAATCTTCTTTTGCTCTAAGATATGCTGCGTCAGAAAGATTGTCATATTCCTTTAAGTCTTTTGCCTCTTTTATTCCACGAAGAATTTCTTCCTCAGTCTGGGAATCAATCCATACTCGCTTCTCTTTTTTGCCTTTAACTCCCGCTTCCTGGGCAACTAATCTATATATGTATTCTCCCTCTCGTCCCGAGTCGGTACAAACATATATTGTGTCCACGTCATCACGGTTCAAAATCTCTTTTACTATATTAAATTGTTTTTTTACCCCGGGAATCACCTCATACTTCCATTGTCCCTGAGGTATAAATGGCAAATCTCTAAGATTCCATTTTTTGTATTTTTCATCATAACATTCCGGATAACTCATTGTTACAAGATGACCAACGCACCATGTAACTATGGCATTTTCACTTTCCATGTATCCGTCTCTCCTAGTTGTCTTTAGCTTTAATGCCTTGGCAAACTCTGCTGCCACACTAGGTTTTTCTGCAATAAATACTGCTTTCATACAGCTCTCCTATGTTCTATTTGCTGATTTCGTTTTTATGTACATTTGGATTTGTTTTTTGTTTGATTTACTATATACATTTTTTATTTTGCTTTTTCTATAAGTTTTATTTGCTGATTTCGTCTAATGTTTTAGTATAGGCTGGAAGAAACATTTCAATAAATTTCTCAATTTCTTCCATATGCATTTCATCCAAAGCCTTCTTTATTGTTTCCTCAGCTTTTGCAAAATCAGTGTTTCCTGTATTTCTTTCTTCTATGCACTTAATATATGCAGACATCTTATCTGCTGCCTTTACATATTTCCAATTAATGTCATCATTCTCAATTAATATGTCTTCATATGCATTCTGCATTTCTTCCGGCAACTCTGAAATCAACTGGCAGGCCGCCACATTTTCAACCTTCTTGTATGCATCTCTTATTTCAGGTGCATAATACTTAATCGGTGTTGGCAAATCCCCTGTTATAATCTCTGTTGTGTCATGCATAATTCCAAGCATTGCTATATGCTCAGCATCCAACTCTTTTCCAAAATAAGTATTACCTATAACTGCCAAAGCATGAGCTATAATAGCAACTTCCAAGCTATGCTCCGCAATATTTTCAGTTTTTGTATTTCGCATCAATCCCCAGCGATTGATGTATTTCATTCTGGCTAACATACCAAAGAAATTATTCATGGTGTAACTCCTATTCTTCTGTGTGATATCTATATGTTATTCTTGTTATATCTGTTTTTCTTGCTTTATCTATTTTTCTTATCTATTTTTATTCTGTATATATTCCCCATATAGATTGGGATGAATTCTTTAATCTAATTTTTTCTGCAATATCCCCTTGTATTGTACCCGTTAAAATTTAATGTAACTTTTATATTATAGCAAACTTTTAGTAATAATGCTAACATTTGAGTGTGATAAATGTTTGTTATTGAGTTTTTATTTTGTACCACCACAACCTTACGCCATGGTGGTACATTCTTTAAAACAAGTTTTTTAATCAACAGTAACAATCTACTTATTACTTTCCCTATCAACCAGCTCATACAGTTTCTTCATTGCATCTTTCAGTCCACCGATTTCATCAATTATGCCTTCCTTAACTGTTTGCTTTCCAACAAGAATGCTACCTACATCTTTTGTTAATATTTCTGTTTCATTCATTAATTCTGAAAATCTGTTTTCACGAATGTGACAGTGATTGATTACAAAATCATTTATTCTTTCCTGTATTTTTTTGAAATATTCGTAGGTCTGCGGCACTCCTATAAACATACCATTCATTCTTACCGGATGTATTACCATTGTTCCTGTTGGCACAATAAATGAATAATCAGCGGATACCGCTAACGGCACTCCTATTGAATGACTTCCTCCAAGTACAAGTGAAACTGTTGGTTTACTTAGACTTGCAATCATTTCCGCAATGGCAAGTCCGCATTCCACATCTCCACCAACTGTATTTAATATAATCAGCAAGCCATCTATATCCTGATCGTCTTCGATTTTTGCAAGCATTGGCAAGATGTGTTCATATTTGGTAGCCTTAGTACCTGATGCCACATTTTCGTGCCCCTCTATTTCCCCGATTATGCTTAACAAAAATATATTCTTGTGATTATTATTGTGATCAAGTTTTACCTGACCATATTCTTTAATTTCATCCATAAAAAAACCTCCATACTACTCTTTATGTAGTATGGAAGCTTTTTCAAAAAATATTATAAGAGATTATTTATTATACTCCTCAACGATTTCATCATAGCTTAGCTTTCCACCAAACAAATCAAGTGCACTGCCAATTGTAAAATCCAGTTTGCCCTGTGAAATTTCAGCAAACTTCTCAATCTGTTCTTTTGAACCTATTCCGCCGGCATATGTAATCGGAATGTCTGTGAACTTAGACAACATTTCAACCAGTTCTTCTTCCATTCCGCCTGATTTGCCTTCCACATCAACACCGTGTACAAGAAATTCATCACAATATTCTGACAGCTTTTTCAAGGTTTCAAGGTTTACCACTTCATCAGTAAACTTTTGCCATCTGTCTGTAACTATGTAATATTGTCCGTCTTTCTTTCGACAACTTAAATCCAACACAATATGTTCTTTTCCAACAGCTTTTACAAGGCTTTTAAGATTGCCGTAATTAACTCTTCCGTCCTTAAAAACAAAAGATGTTACTATTACGTGAGTCGCACCAGCTCTTATGTAGTCGTCTGCATTAATTGCCGTAATGCCACCGCCTATCTGCATTCCATTAGGATATGCCTTAAGTGCAGCTAATGCCTGCTTTTTTGATTCCTTAAAAAACTCAGAACCTCCGGCATTTAAAATTATAATATGACCGCCTTTTATCCCATCTTTTTTGTAAAGATTAGCATAATAGGCTGCATCTTTTTCTGATACAAAATTTTCATCTGCCTGATTTCCTTTATCCTTAAGGCTTCCGCCTACTAACTGTTTTACTTTTCCATTATGTATGTCTATACACGGTCTGAATTTCATAATCTATGCTCCTTGATTAGTAACTTATAATTTAGGTTTTCTTATGATACCGCTCCTGGCAAGAGTTTATAATCAAATTCTTTAATTTTATGCATTTAGTGCCTGCTCTAAATCTGCGATTATATCTTCTGCATCTTCAATTCCTACAGAAAATCTAATTAAATCAGGCTGTACACCTGCTTCGATTAACTGCTCATCTGTCATCTGTCTGTGAGTATGACTTGCCGGATGAAGTACGCATGAACGTGCATCTGCTACGTGTGTAACAATTGCCACGAATTTAAGGTTGTCCATAAACTTAATTGACGCTTCACGTCCACCCTTAATTCCAAATGTTAATACTCCACAAGTTCCGTTAGGCATATATTTCTGTGCCAAATCGTAGTATTTGTCTCCTTCAAGTCCCGGATAGTTAACCCAAGCCACCTTGTCATTATTCTTAAGCCACTTAGCTACCTTTAATGCATTTTCGCAATGTTTAGGCATTCTAAGGTGTAATGTTTCAAGTCCTACATTCAGTAGGAATGAGTTCATTGGTGCTGGAATTGAGCCTAAATCTCTCATTACCTGTGCTGTAGCTTTTGTAATATATCCTGCCTTACCGAATTTTTCTGCATAAACAATTCCATGATATGAATCATCCGGTTCAGTCATTCCAGGAAACTTGTCTGCGTGTGCTTTCCAGTCAAAATTGCCACTGTCTACAATTGCTCCGCCTACTGCCATAGCATGACCATCCATATATTTTGTAGTTGAATGTGTAACAATGTCAACTCCATATTCAAAAGGTCTGCAATTAATAGGTGTTGGGAAAGTATTGTCAACAATAAGTGGCACTCCATGAGCGTGGGCTGCCTTGCTGAATTTTTCAAAATCAAATACTACCAATGATGGATTTGAAATAGACTCACCAAATACGCATTTAGTGTTAGGTCTAAATTCCTTTTCCAAATCTTCAGGTGAAATGTCAGGATCAACGAAAGTTACGTCGATTCCCATTTTCTTCATTGTTACCGCAAAAAGATTATATGTTCCACCATAAACATTGGATGATGAGATAAAATGAGAGCCTGCTTCACAAATATTAAATACAGCGTAAAAATTAGCTGCCTGACCTGAAGATGTAAGCATAGCTGCCGCACCACCTTCAAGTTCACAAATCTTTGATGCCACCGCATCGTTAGTTGGATTCTGTAATCTTGTGTAGAAATATCCGCTGTCTTCTAAATCGAATAGTCTTCCCATCTGTTCAGATGTGTCATACTTAAAAGTTGTACTCTGGTAAATTGGAAGAACTCTTGGCTCTCCCTTAGTTGGCTTCCATCCACCCTGAACACAAATTGTACCTTTGTTGTTTTCCATTTTCTTTCTCCTTAAATAAATATCTTTTTTTCTTATATAAATAGAATTGCAAGAGCTAAATTTTCATTAATTCATGCTTGCAATCCCTTAGCCGGAACATTTATTCCGGTTTATAATCTTTTAATAAAATATGACTTGTGATACTGCATATGGCAAATAGAATTGCTATAATTACAACTGATGTTATAAAAAATCTTTTGTTCATTATAGGCATAACACAAGTATCTATAAAAAAAAGAACAAAAAGCACCGTGGCTATTTTGTTGCATAATTTTCCAATCTTAATCTTTTTGTCTTCTGTCATAAAGCGTTCTCCATGTATTGTTTGATATTCTTTAACTGTAACATTATTTTAAAATAGCTAATGTTATAACTTAACGACTATTATAACATTAGCTAATATTTATGGCAATCTCAACCATATTGATAGGAATAAGCTGAGGGGCAATCGCACTAGTAGTTCATAACGCAAAACGATAGCCCCTTAACATAACAATTTTTTAATTGTTTTATTTTTCTAAAAAATATTATTCTTAATTAAATCCAAAGAATTTGTTTACAACCTTATATCCTACTACAGAACACTTTCTACCAAACTTTCCTGGAAGATTCATTGTTCTTCCAAGAAGTGAATTTCTTACTATTCCATATAATTCAGGATTTGTTTCTTCAAGCTGTTTCCAAAGCTTTTCTTTGTCCTTTAATCTTTCCTCAGAGCCTTCTCTAATTGAAAGAATTGAAGATACACACATCATCATATCAAAATAATGAATCATTGCATCATTTGCGTTCTTCTGGTCCTTTGGACTGCTATTGTAGATTTCAAGCATAAGCTTTGTAACCCTGTACTGCTGGTCAAGTCTTTTAATCATAACTGATTCATGAA
>ENA-OPYH01000339-OPYH01000339.1-human-gut-metagenome-genome-assembly--contig:-NODE-339-length-30535-cov-5.969062_pt1 | contig 30535 bp, 34 predicted proteins | sample MGYA00241254_ERZ501488 | MGnify/ENA primary metagenome ERZ501488 (study PRJEB25962, sample SAMEA2042660) | human gut metagenome | biome: human gut; feature: human-associated habitat; material: faeces...
TCTCTTTTGTTCAAGCCACTATGCCCTTGCATCTTTTGCCGCCCCATATGGGGCGTTCGTATTACTTGCTACCCTTAAAAGGGTCTTCGTATTCTTTCACGCTTAATTTATCAACTGCTATGTCATGTTTCTCCTGCTCCTCTATATATTTCATTATCGTTGCTTCATTTACCCCTACTGATGACACAAAATATCCCTCTGCCAAAAAATGTCTGTTGCCAAATTTGTACTTTAAATTTGCATGTTTATCAAACATCATTAATGCTGACTTTCCTTTAAGATATCCCATGAAACTTGATATCGAAATTTTAGGCGGAATACTAACCAGCATATGCACGTGGTCTGACATCATATGTCCTTCTATTAATTCCACTCCCTTGTAATGACATAACTGTCTTAAAATCTCACTCAAATCTTTTCGATATTGATTATAAATTATTTTTCGTCTATACTTAGGTGTGAAAACGATATGATATTTTAAAATCCATTTCGTATGAGATAAACTATTAGCTTTATTTGGCATTAACTCATCATTTCTTTCTATTGGATAGTGGCTTGAACACCTACTATTCTACAAGGAATGATGAGTTTTTGTATAACTTTCAACGCGCACCCGCATAGCGGGTGGTTCTCTGTAAAGCATGATAATATTTATCATGCTTTACCAGCTAAAGCCATATAAACAAAAAAAGCCCCACTTTATAGTGGAGCTAAATACAAGCATATAATCACCTCCACACCGTTTTATAAAATAGAACTCTCAAGTCTGTTTTCTCCCGGTTGGAGGTAAAATTATTTAATTATTCTTCCTGCTCTCTCTGCTTTTCAAGTAAAGCATTGATATTAACAGGTTTTAAAGAAATCGTAGGTATATTAGGTTGTGCAGTCATAAGTGATACTTGCGCTCTTAAATACGGAAACATAATAGCAATGGCATTCGGTAAAACACCTTTACTTTCTATATTTCCAGCCTCAAACGTGCCATTTAAGCATAATTCCAACACAAATACATTTTCAACTTCAACTTTACAAAATAAATCAATATCTATGGTTTTATCTGTAATATCATGCTTCTCGTCAAAAGCAACATTCGCCATTCCCTCATCACTGGCTTTTTTACCTGTTGCTTTAAACTCAATTTTTTTAAAATATAAAGTTTTCATTTTTAAAGCATTTGATAAAATATCTTTCTCTTTAATCATTATAATTCTCCTATGCCGCTAACGCGTACGATTCTTCTGAATAAACTTCATTTTTATTAGAAATTTTTATATTTTGCTCTGAAATTATTGTATACGTAGCAAATTCATTAGAAATACCATATTTTTTTAAATCTTTTTCAATAATCGAATATAAATTATCCATCTTTTCTGTTCTTTGAGAACCAATTTTTTCAAAAACTTTTATAAAATCCTCAGCAGTCATTTGCTCTAGTTTTTTTAAAGCAGCTTCTTTAAACTCTTTCGTAAGCATCACAATTCACCTCATGTATACTCTCTTTGTTAATACAAGAAACATTTTTTACACATATTTGAATTTGCATCGGCATATATTCAAGTATTTTATCAGGCTGCTTTTTAGGAACCATATACGCAGCCTTAACTAAATCATATTTAGAATCATTATCATAAAGAAAATCTAGCACAAATCCTTCTTTATGTTCCCAATCTCCAATTTCTTCCTTTTTGTTTTCGATTTGCTCTTTTATTTTTTCTGCATATTCTTTTAAAAATTTTCTATCATCATCACAAAGTAAATTTATATAATTATCATTTTCAAATTTTAACAATGCTTCTATTACACAAATATCATTATGTTCTAAAACATTAGGATAATTTTTGAATTTTGAAAACATATAAGCTTGATGTTTATCTTCTTCAAAAAAATAAACACCTCTACCTAGCCAATCTTTAAAAGTACCAGATGGTATAAAATTTTTTGTTGATAAAATCATTTGTCCATTATTTTTATTTGTTCCATGATAACCAGTCAATTCTACCATCTATATCTATTCCTTCCCTAAAAAAGGGTATAACAAATAAACGTCCTAAAAATAATTCAAAAAATAAAAGTCAATTTATGACTTGTTCACTATCAATCGTATTCTATTTTGAACATATATTATATTACATTCTTTGCCAATCGTCAAATTATGACAAGTCGCAGGAAAGAATGGATATTGTCTATATCCATTCTTTCCTGCGTTTCATTTTTCCTTCTTTTCCTTTTTGATTTCACATTTTATTCACAATTATATTTAATGCTTTATTATGTAACCGATGTATCTGCTTCCAACTATAATTCAAATCAACGGCAATTTTCTCCCATTTTTCATATAGTAGATAGCGTTTATGTATCAATAACTTTAATAATGGATCATCAATCATTGCCATTAAACAGTGAATTTCATTTATGGCTAATAACTGTATTTCTATATTCTGTTTTATGTTATTTTCAATATCAACAATTTTAGTCATAGCATTTTCAATGCGCTGTCCGGTTCCGCCACCGCCATGTTCCAGGCTATAAGCTGGTGTTATTCGCCCGGCGTTGTCACAAAGGTTTTGCAGTTCAATTTTATAAGCATCGATTTGTTGCTGTAAAACCCATGCACTACGCAGTTTATACTTTAACTCATCTTTAGTCATTTTAAATCTCCCAAAATATCAACCAACACATCCTGTCAAGCTTTTAAATAACTTGCTTCACGCTACTCCTCATAACTTTGCCATCCGTTAGCCCCAACAACCGGCATCAGTTTCCAACGGAAATTCGGATGCGGCCGCAAGATTGTGCCGGTTTCACGCAAATAAAACAGTACCGCATAAAACTCACTGTTGATGTTGCTTGCCACAGCCAACAGCCGAAGCCATTTTTCACTGTCTTACGGGTGCAATTCCCGGTACGGGTCAGTAATCACTTCGCCGAAATCTTCAAAGCCCATTTATCAAGCGTCTCCTTAACACGTTCCTGCGTTTCCGGCAGCCACGCTATAATTTCCATAGCTTCATCAACGCTGTAAGCCACACCGCCGATACCGCCGTGTTTTATTACGGCCTGCAAAAAACGCACCTGTTCCGGTGAACTGCACCCCAAAAGTTAGACAAAAACTTTTGGAGGTGCAGTTTTTTCATGAGTAAGTATTCAGACGAATTTAAAATTAAAGCAGTACAAATGGTTTTAGACGGTAATGCCGTAAAATATGTTTGCAGAATGTTAGGCATACCTGACAGCCGTCCCTTGCGTGACTGGCTCACCCACTACAACCACGGCGGCATTAAGCAGCTCCTCCATAAAAACCGTTCATATTCCCCGGATTTTAAACAAAAAGTCCTTGAGCACCGCTGGCAGCATGGGTTATCATTAAAGGAAACGGCAGCCCTTTTTGCTATTCCTAATCCTTCCACTATCTATCAATGGGAAAAGCAATACCTTGCCTATGGCAAATCAGGGCTGCTGCCTAAAAAGAAAGGCAGGCCTTCAATGAAATATAAACCTAAAAAACGTAAACAAAAACCTGAACCTACTTATCTTGAACAGCTGGAAGCCGAAAATGCTTTTCTCAAAATGGAAAATGCCTTCTTAAAAAAGTACAACGCCTTTATTCAGCAGGAAGAGGAAGAAGAAAGACGCAAAAGACAGCGTTAATAATCTCTGAATTAAGGGCAGAATATCCTCTTAAAAAGCTATTGGACTATACAGGTATGGCAAAAAGTACTTACTATGCCGCTATGAAAAGCATAAATAAAGGCGATAAGTATAGTAAGCTGAAAGAAACAATAAAGCGTATCTGTACAGATAACAAAGGCAGGTACGGTTACAGGCGCGTAACCTTAAAACTTAAAAGCGAAGGCTTTAAAGTAAACCATAAAGTAGTAATGAAGCTGATGAAACAAGCAGGCTTAACATGTAAAGTAAGGCTGAAGAAATATAAATCTTACAAAGGAGAACAGGGCAAAACAGCGCCAAACATTCTGCAAAGAAATTTTAAAGCAGATAAGCCAAATAAGAAATGGGCAACGGATATAACAGAATTTGCGTTATTTGGCAAGAAGCTGTACCTATCGCCAATTATAGACCTGTATAACGGGGAAATAATAAGCTATAAAGTATCAGAGCGTCCTGTATTAAAACAAGTAACAGACATGGTAAAGCAGGCAATTAAACAGACAGGAAAAATAGATTGCTTACTACTGCATAGTGACCAGGGGTAGCAATATCAGCATAAAATATACCAAGAGCTATTAAAAGAAAACGGCATAATCCAAAGCATGTCAAGGAAAGGAAACTCTTTGGATAATTCCGTAATGGAAAATTTCTTTGGGCTGCTGAAATCAGAATTATTCTATTTTGATAAATTTAAATCAATAAAAGATTTTAGAGAGAAATTAGATGAATATATAGATTATTACAATATCCGAAGGATAAAGGTAAAATTAAAAGGACTCAGCTCGGCAGAATACCGGACCAAGTCCTTAAGAAAGCTTAATTATTATGTCCAACTTTTTGGTTGCATATCATGATTACAGTGCTTTTTTATTTGCTTCCTCAGGCGTAATAATAACCCCCTTCGCTTTAACAGCGGAGGGGGTTATACTTGTGTAAGCGGATTCTTTATTCGTACTTGTTTACTGCGGTTTATTTTAATTTGCTGTATTCTTCGTCGGTAACGGGTTCAAGCCATTCGTTGCTGCTGCCTTCAGCCGGTACTTCAATGGCAATGTGCGCAAACCAGCTGTCCGGTGCGGCGCCATGCCAGTGTTTAACTTCGGGCGCAATGTTTACAACGTCGCCGGGTTTAAGTTCCTGCGCGGGTTTGCCCCATTCCTGGTAGTAGCCGCGGCCTGCGGTTACCAGTAAAATCTGCCCGCCTTTGTGATGAATATGCCAGTTGTTGCGGCAGCCTGGTTCAAAGGTTACATTGGCTGTGCCCACACGTTCTTTGGTCAGCGGGTTTAAATAGCTCTGGCCGATAAAATACTGCTGGTAAGCCACGTTTTTTTCGCCAAGCCCAAAAATGTTTTCTTTTGCAAATTCTTCAGGTATTGTTTGTTCCTGTGCCATAACGGCATTACCTCCCATAATCATAAATGCGCATAATGCTAATAAAAGTTTTTTAGTTTTCATATGCTTTGCTCCTCTTTCGTAAATTTCCGCCTTAGGGCGGATTTTTTTGTTTGCGGAACGGGGAAACTTTTTTATTCTGCCGGTACAACGGTGTTAATGGCGCTGATGGCGTTGAGCGTGCGCGGATAGCCGATGTAGGGCAGCGCTACGGTAACGGCGTCAATTAAATCCTGACGGGTGTTGCCTACGCCAAGGTTGCCGTTAACATGTGCTTTGGCCTGCGGGTCGCAGCAGCCGAGCGTGATAATTGCGGTAAAGGTAATCAGCTCGCGCTGTTTTAAATCAAGCACTTTGCGGGTGTAGTAATCGCCAAAGCAGTTGCCGCTGAGCCAGTTGTTAATGTGCGCCTGGTCGCCTTTGCCGGAATTTGCAAAACCGCGCATACGGTCGCCGAAAATGTCAACCTGCGTTTGTTCGCCTCTGGCAATGCGGTCGGCGTCGGTAGTTGTGCCCTGGTTTTCCAGCGGCAGTTTTACGCCTGCTTCTTCAAAAGCAATCTGCATTTCAATCAGCGCGGCCTTGCTGCGTGCAAAACCAACATAAGGCGTGCACTGGTAAATGGTTTCGCGTATTTCTTCGGGCGTTGCCCCGGCATTTAACGCGCCTTTAACGTGAATGCCGATATCTTCCGGAGTGTTGTTGGCAGTTAAAACCACCAGCGTCAGCAGCTCTTTTTGCGCCAAAGGCATTTTTACCTGATTGTTCACATCGCTGTAAATAAATTTCTGCATAATCTCGCCAAGTTCCGGCGCGCCTTTAATGCTGCACGGATTTTCCGCACCGTAAAGGGCTTTAACATTTGCGGAGCTTTCTTCCATTCTGTCTTGTGCCATAGCGGCATTACCTCCTATAAGCATGCAAGCGCAAAGCGCAAGCAAAATTCTGGCTGTTTTTTTCATAATAATCCCTGCCTTTTTAGCCTGCCCTGGGCAGGATTTGTTTTTACGCCTTTATTATAAAAGTTGAAGACGGCTCTAAGTCAAGGGCTGTTGAAAAATGTTCATAAAAATTTCTTATAAATAACATTAAAAATACAATTTGTTTTAAGTTTACTCTGTTATATATGATAGTAAATAACTAAAAAACATGCTTTTATGCGGTAAGGCATGGCTTTGTAGCAAAAATAAGAAAAGTTTTTGAAAAATTTGCGTAACGCCTTGACTGAAAGTAAAATTAAAACTTTACAATAAAAATACAGTTCATGAGAGAGGAGGGGCGGCTTATGCTGATAAGGCAGATTAAATATTTCGTAACCGTAGTGGACACCGGCAGCTTTACAGAAGCGGCCGAAGAATGTTTTATATCGCAGTCGGCAATATCCCAGCAGATATTGTCGCTGGAAAAAGAACTGGGGGTACAGCTTTTGGTGCGCAGCACGCGCCGCTTTACGCTGACTGAACCCGGAAAATACCTGTACAGCCACGGCAAAAAACTGCTCGGCGAAACGGAAAAACTTAAAAACGGCACCATTGCTGCAGCTGCCGGGCAGGAAGGCAGCCTGAAAGTGTGTTACCTTAACAGCTTTGCCGATGCCCGTTTGTATAAGGCGGTAAGCATGTTTAAACAGCAAAATGCAGGCGTTCGCCTGAATGTAAGCGGCGGCACGCATGACGAAATTGCCGCGCTTCTGCGCGACGGCAAAACGGATATAGCCTTTAACCTGCAAAGGCATGTGGTATCGGAAGAATACGAAATGCTGCCGGTAGTATCGCTGCCGTGCTTTATTGAAGTATCCTCCGTTTACGGTGGCTTTGAAGGCGGCTGTGCCGAGCTGAAAGATTTGGAGCAGATTCCCTGCATTCTGGTAGCGGATGAAAAACAGCGTGAAACGGAAAAGGATTTTTATACGCAGGTGCTGGGCTTTGAAGGCAGTTTTGTTTTTGCGCGCAGCGTAGAAGAAGCGCGCATTATGGCAGCGGCAGGCAACGGCTTTTTGTTTGGCGGCAGCGCCGCACCCGATACCAAGCCCAGCGAGGGCATCCGCATTTTGGCGCTGTACCAGGGCGGCAAGCAGGCACAGATAAAATATTACCTCTTTTGGAAAAAGGCCAACGCCAATAATTACATTAAAGACTTTGCAAACGTAATTCTGGAAGCCTTCCGCCCGCAGAAAAACGCCGGCGATTGATAAGCACTGCTAATAACTGGCATTAATTATTGAAATTGCAGATTAAACTGGCCGTTTATATAATAAAGCTGTGAAGAAAGACTGGCCGGTCAGGCCGGTTGTTACTTTGCCCGGGAAAAGAAGGTTGGGAACATGAGATTTTTCTCCATCCCTTTTGGCAGTTTTAGCCGGAGTTTTTCACTGTTCCGTATTGCAAGTACGCCTTCTTTTTTTAAGGCTTTGCCAATTCCTCAGGGGCAAAGCCTTGGCTTGGTTATATTGCGCAAAAGGCACAGGTTAAAGGCAGGCGGCAAAACAGGTAGAGGAAACCAGGAGACTCGCACCGTAAGTTTTGGCAAAAGCCGGTAATTCGTACCTCCGCGCTTTATAAAATATAAAGTGTTTTTCTAAAAGGAGGAAAACAAAATGAAAAAATCCTTAGTATTAGCAATGGCTATGGCTCTCGGCGTAACTGCATCCGCATATGCAGCTAACCCGTTCAGCGATGTACCGGCCGGCCACTGGGCTTATGATGCTGTTAACAAACTGGCAGCAGAAGGCGTTGTAGACGGTTATCCCGACGGCACCTACGGCGGAGATAAACTGATGACCCGCTATGAAATGGCTCAGATTGTAGCAAAAGCAATGGCAAAAGGCGCTAATGTTGATAAATTAGCAGCTGAATTTGCTGACGAACTCGACAGCCTCGGCGTACGCGTTGCTAACCTCGAGAAAAAATCTGACAACGTAAAAATCACCGGTCAGATCCGTGCATCTTATCGTTCTACTGATGGTACTGCAAGCAATAACGAAGGTTATTTGCGTACCCGTTTGTTCGTAAACGGCGCTATTAACGAAGACTGGACTTATGTTGGCCGTCTTGAAAACCGTCAATATTATACTGACCAAACTTGGAGCGGCCATGACAGCGATGACGAACTTGATCTGAACTGGGCATATGTAACCGGCCGTGTTGGCGGTGTTAAAGTAGAAGCAGGCCGTCAGGACTTTGTAATGGCAGATGTAGTAGATAACCGCGGCGACGGTTTAAAACTCAGCTATGGCGACAAAGTTAAAGTTCTTGGCTGGGCTTACAAAGCTTCCAGCAGTGATTGGACTAACGGTGATGATTGGGCCGGTCGCGCTGTTGAAGATGGTGACCGTGTATATGTAGCCGGTGTTGAAGCTAAATTTGGTGCTATGGGTGCTGACTTGCATTATTACAATGCTGATACTGCACGCGAACAGCAGATTTGGGAACTCGCTCTTGATGGCGAAATTGCTAAAGATTTGACCCTGCGTGGCAGCTATTTCTATGGCGATAGCGATAATAAAGTAGTTGATGGTGACGATAGTGGCTGGCTGGTAGGTTTGAACTATCGCGGTGCCAAAGCTTCTCAGCCCGGCAGCTGGGGCGTATATGCTAACTACAGCGACCGTCCGCTTTCCACTTTCCTTGAACCTACTCTGTTTGCAGGCGGCTATTCCGTATTCCCGCTTGATACCGCAGAGGGCGGCGATGGTTATCAGGGCTTCGATGTTGGCGCTAACGTAACCCTTGCTAAAAACATTGTATTTGATATTAAATACGCTGATATGGAATCCCGTGAAGGCAGCGAAGATACTCAGACCTTGTGGTCCGAAGTTGTATTCACTTTCTAATTTAAAACTTCAGTTCTTCTGACACATAACTCTTTGAGGACGGCTTTTTGCCGTCCTCTTTTTTTATTAATTACAGTGCGGCATAGCTGCCTAAAATATTGGCGTACCCCTTTTTTGCCGCTTTGGGCATGCGCCAAAGCCTGCCTTATAAATTTGAAAATATTAAAAACTTATTGTCTTAAAGCTTGACTTGGAAACGGCTCCAGCAGGTATAATTTAGGCAAATCAAATTTATTGCATGCCGTTATGGTTTAAAGGGGGGGCATTGATATGGACAGGATTTCACGCAAAGACTTTTTAAAACTGGCAGGCTTTACGGTTTTGGGGCTGGCGGGCTGCAAGTTTGGCGACGCGGCCACGCAGACAGCGGCAACTGCCGGGCAGCCGGTTAGTGCTGCGGCAGGCAGTGCGGCGGACGGAGTGAGCCGTGCCAAAGTGTATTTTACGGATAAAATAAACGAAGACAGCATGGTAAAGCTGTATAAATTAATCAACAGCGATATTTATGGCAAAGTAGCGCTTAAAATACACACCGGCGAGCAGGGCGGCAAAAACTTCCTGCCGCGCAGTTTTGTCAAAGCCGTGCAGGAACAGATTCCCGGCAGCGTGATTGTTGAAACCAACACTGCCTATGGCGGCGGGCGCAGCACTACGGCGCGCCATCGCGAAACCATTATGGCCAACGGCTGGGATTTTTGCCCGGTGGATATTATGGACGAGCACGGCGCGGTAATGCTGCCGGTGCGCGGGGGCAAGCACTTTACGGAAATGTCCGTAGGCAAAAGCCTTGTTGATTACGACAGCATGGTAGTGCTGACGCATTTTAAAGGGCATAGCATGGGCGGCTATGGCGGTTCGCTTAAAAACATTGCCATTGGCTGCGCCGACGGTGAGGTTGGCAAAATAATGCAGCACGGCAGGGGCTTTAGCGTGCGCAACGCCGCTTTTATGGAAAACATGGTTGAAGCCGGCAAAGCCGTAACGGATTTTTTTGGCAAGCACATTGTTTATATTAACGTTATGCGCCGTATGTCCGTAGACTGTGACTGTGCCGGTGCGCGTGCGGCAGAACCCACTATCGGCGATATAGGCATTCTCGCTTCAACGGATATTTTGGCTATTGACCAGGCCAGCGTTGACCTTGTTTACAACAAGCCGGGCGGTGATAACAAAGACCTGATTGAGCGCATTGAAAGCCGAGAAGGCTTGCGCCAGCTCAGCTATATGCGCGAACTGAAAATGGGCAACCCCAATTATGAACTGATAAATGTGTAAAACTTTTTAAAACAGCCCTTATTGTACAAAATGGCACAGTTTTTGCCGTTGACTGAAAGCACGCTTTAACATCTATAATGAAAGTATAAGGTATGCTGATGCTTTTATTATATGGTTTGTTAAAGGGGGTCGTATCAATGGATAAACTGACAAGAAGGGACTTTTTAAAACTTGCCGGTACGGCGGCAATCAGCGCGGCGGCGTTCAGCCTGCCTGATTTTGGCAGGGCATACGCACAGGCGCCGGTTATTGGCAGCAGGCAGCTTAAAGCACCGCTGGCAGCAGGCAGCAGCGCCAAAGTATATTTTACCCGCCATATTGATGCGGAGCACATGGTTAAGCTGTACGAGCTTATTAACAGCGAAATTTACGGCAAGGTGGCAGTTAAGGTACACACCGGCGAAATCGGCGGGCAGAACTTTCTGCCGCGCGAATTTGTTAAAGCCGTACAGCAGCGCATACCCGACAGCAACATTGTAGAAACCAACACTTTATATAAACGCGGCCGCCACACAACGGAGCTGCACCGTAAAACCATTGCCTACAACGGCTGGGATTTCTGCCCCGTCGATATTATGGACGAGTTTGGCAACGTTGCCCTGCCGGTACGCGGCGGCAAGAATTTTAAAGAAATGTACGTCGGCAAAAGCCTGCCCACTTACGACAGCATGATTGTGCTGACGCATTTTAAGGGGCACGCTGCGGGCGGCTTCGGCGGCTCGCTAAAAAATATCGCCATTGGCTGTGCCGATGCCAAAGTAGGCAAGGCCATGCAGCACAATGCCGATTTTTCCATCCGCGGGGCGCATTTTATGGAGCACATGGCGGAGGCAGGCAAAGCCGTAACGGACTTTTTTGGCAAACGCATTGCCTATATTAATGTGCTTAACAGAATGTCCGTGCGCTGCGACTGCGCCGGGCCTGATGCGGAAGAACCGACCATCGGCGATATCGGTATGGTGGCTTCCACCGATTTGCTGGCCATTGACCAGGCGAGCGTAGATTTGGTTTATGACAAACCGGGCAGCGACAACAAAGATTTGATTGAGCGCATTGAAAGCCGCGAAGGTTTGCGCCAGTTAAGCTACATGAAAGAACTGAAAATGGGCAACCCCAATTATGAACTTATCAGCATAGATTGAGGCGCTTTGTATAGTATAAGTAAAACGAAGGTTAGCCCAAGATTAAATTTTAAATAAGGCTTGACTTAGAGCTGACTGCAAGTGTTACTATATATGTAGCAAAGCATAAAACTTATAATAAAGCAGCTGCAAGGAGGAATTATTATGTTTGGTTTAGGCTTACCCGAACTTTTGCTTATTTTGGTTATAGGGCTTATCTTTTTTGGCCCCGGCAAACTGCCGGAAATCGGTTCTGCCCTTGGCAAAAGCATGAAGGAATTTAAGCAGGCTGTAAACAGCACGGAAACAGAAATTAAAAAAGCAGGTGAAATTGCCGAAACCGCAGAAACCAAAGAAGCTGTGCCTGCCGGAACGGAAGCTGCGCAGGCAGAAGCTAAAAAATGACGGCGCAAGCTATGGATAATGGCCGTCCGTTAGATAACAATGATGAGGCAATGACCTTAACGGAACACCTGGGCGAGCTGCGGCGCAGAATTATGCACAGCCTGGCGGCGCTTGCCGCAGGCACGCTGGTAAGCAGCTTTTATATTGATGAAATTGTGGCAGTGCTGACGGCGCCTGCCACCAATTTGTATTATATGCGCCCGGCGGAAGCGTTTTTTATTTACATAAAAATAGCGCTTGCCTGCGGCGTGCTGCTTGCGGCCCCGGTTTTGTTTTATGAACTGTGGGCGTTTCTGGTGCCGGCCCTAACCGGCAGGGAGCGTTCGGCGCTGATGCTGTTTGTGCCGTCGTCGGTGCTTTTGTTCTGGGCCGGCATTGCTTTTGCGTACTTTTTTGTATTTCCGCAGGGGCTGCACTTTTTTACAACCTTTGCCGGCGGCAACATTGCCCCAATGCTTTCAATAGAAAGCTATCTGGACTTTTTCCTGATGCTGGTTGTGCCTTTCGGCTTTATTTTTAACCTGCCCATGGTGCTTATTGTGCTGGCGCAGATGGGTGTGGTAACTTCTGCTTTGCTGAAGCGCGGGCGGCGCTATATGGTTGTTGCTTCGTTTATTTTAGCGGCAATTATTACGCCGACGCCTGATGTGGTAACGCAGACACTTCTGGCAGTGCCGATGATTTTATTATATGAAGGCAGCAGGGTATTTATTAAACTTGTGCTGCGCAAATAATATAAAATAAAAATCTTCTTCCTTTTCTGGAAGAAGATTTTTTTATGCACCGTTAAAAGTGCAGGTTTAAATTTTTATGGGGCTTTACAGGTTCAGGCCTGCCAGCCATTTTTCGGTAGCCGCGGTATCGTCCGGGTAAGCGCGGATGCCTTCAATAACATTTGCGCCTTTAAACCATTTGTTAATGTCCGGCGTGCTTTCGCTGATGGGGCTGCCGCCGCTGGTGCAGAAGGTGATAACGGTTTTGCCGCTGAAGTCATAGCCATCGGCAAAGGTTGCTACTGCCATCGGCGCTGTGTGCCACCAGATAGGGAAGCCTACAAAAACAACATCGTACTGGGCCATGTTTTCCACTTTGTTTTTCAGCGCAGGGCGGGCGTTGTCGGCTTTTTCCTGCTTTGCCAGTTCCGTTGTTTCGCGGTAAACGGAAGGATACGGGGCTGCGGTTTCGATTTTGAAAATATCGGCGCCGGTTTTGCTCTGGATAAGCTGCGCTACTTTTTCGGTGTTGCCGGTATGGCTGAAGTAGGCTACGAGGATTTTTTTGCTGCCGTCAGCTGCCGGTGCAGCCGTTTGTGTTTTGGCGGCGGGCGCCGGTGCGGATTGTTCCGCTGCTCCGCCGCAGGCGGTTATGCCCAAAGCAAGTACGGCCATCATCAAAGCACAAAGAAATTTTTTCATATTCATCTCTCCTTTAATTTTTTATTTAAGGCTGAACGGATTGCGGTTTTCCGTCAGCGGTTAAACTTTTACGGCGGCGCTTAAAATACACGCTGCCGCAGAGCCAGGCTGCCAGCGCAAAGCCGCCCAGACAGGTACCGCCGCAGCTGCCGCAGATACCCGTGCAGCCTCCGGCAGTGCTGCTTGCAGTGGTTCCAAGCGGTATACCGGCACCAACGGCTAAATTTAAAAGTTTATCTTTTGGCGTTGTTAAAGCGTTCTTTTTCATAATCTGCCGCCTCCTGTTGTAATGGCTTTTACGGGGCAGTTATGCTGGCATACGCCGCATTTTATGCACAGGCTTACGTCATTTTTAATGCTGCCGTTTTTAAGGCTCATGGCGCGCATGGGGCAGTTTTTAACGCAAAGGCGGCATTTTACGCATTTTTCGCGGTTAACCTGTATTTTGGAGGCTATGCCAAGTTTGCTGCCGATGATGAAAAACAGGCTCTGCATTGCTCCCTGCGGGCACATAAAGCGGCAGTAGCCGCGCCCGCCTTTGGTAAACAGCCTAAACAGCACCAGGTATAAAAAGCCTGTTGCCGCAAGCGGCACGGTAACCGAAATTGTTGCGCCGAAAAGGACGCTTACAAGGCTGTCGAACAGATAAAAGTTGCAGTAGGCGCAGGGGTAAAAGCCGTACCACAGCGGCAGCAGCATATAGCTAAGCAGCATGCCGAAGCGGATATAAGGCACCGGCACGTATTTTTCCCATTCAATCTGCCAGCGTTCCGGCACCAGATGGCTGAGGCTTTCGGCAAAATAACCGGCCACGCACAGCCTGCCGCAGAAAAACGGGCCGAACAGCAGGCACAGCAGCCAGAAAAGCAAAGTTGATACCAGCATTAAATTGTTGAGCTCGAAAAATCCGCCGGTAAAAATTTCTGCCGTGGGTATGCGCGGGCAGAAAGCGTGCGGCAAAAACGCCGGCTGCACGTTTAAAACGTTTTCCAAAAAGCGGCGGTACAGTTCAAACGGGGCGTATAAAATGGCAAAGCCCAGTAAATAGCCTGCTGCCCGCTGCGCCGTAAAAGAAAGGTGTGAAGGTTTGCTGTTGTTCTGCATAATTTTTCCCTGCCTTTAGTTTAACAGTTGAAGTACGCTTTAAGTCAATAGCAAAAGCACCGGCATAATGCTCCCGGTGCTTTTATTATAATGTAGGCAAAGGCAAAAATTCCAATGCTTATCTTTGAGATTGGTTCATGCTTAAAAAGCATTTTGCATGGCTGATGAATTTTTCTGCGGCGGGGCTGCCAGGGGCATAACGCTTCCAGGCAAGCAGCGTGCCGAAGCTGAGTTCAGGCTCCAGCGGGCGGAAGGTAACGCGCGTTCCGTCCAGCGCGGGGACGGGGTTTTCCAGCGTCAGCTGATAAGCAAGGCCGCTTGTTACCATTAAAATGGCGTTGGCGGCAAGGTCAGTGGTAAACACTATGTTTAAATTCCTGAGCTTTCGGCCAATCCAGTTGTTAAGTTCGTTGTTAATGGTGGCGCGGCGGCCGGTAATAAGCGGCAGGCCTGTTAAATCGCGGGCAGTAATGCTCTTTTTTGCGGCCAGCGGACAGCCGGTTGGCATAATTACGCCCCAGCGTTCTTTTACTGGCAGGCGGAGAAAATCATATTTTTCAATGCTTACGGGCTCCAACAGCAGGGCAATGTCAATCAGCCCCTGCTCAAGCTGTTCTTTCAGCCGGTCGGAATTGCCGGTATGCAGGTTGAATTTTACTTTCGGGTAAAGGGCTTTAAAGTCTTTTATAATCTGCGCCAGCAGGTTAACGGAATTTAATTCGCCGCAGCCTATGGAAATAGTGCCTTCCACAAGCGCGTCCTGCTGCAGAAGTTCTTTTTCGGTTTTGTCTACCAGCGATAAAATTTCTTCCGCACGGCGGCGCAGCAGCATGCCTTCGGGCGTCAGCGTAATTTTGCGCTTGCCGCGGATAAACAGCGTTACGCCGGTTTCTTCTTCAAGCTGCACCAGCTGGCGGCTGAGCGTCGGCTGGGTAATGTGCAGCACTTCGGCGGCGCGGGTAATGTTTTCTTCGTGGGCAACGGTTAAAAAATAACGTAAAAGCCTTGTTTCCATGGCGTTCCCTCCTGTAAACCCTGTATATTTATTATAAAATAGCGTAGCCTGTGCCTGCAAGCAAATTATGTTTATCAGGCATGGTAAATCATGAAATACAAGTATTGGACGCAGCTTTAAGGTGAGTTTTATAATTAAAGCAACAAAAAACTAATGCAGGCAGGCGGGTGATGATAATGAATAAAAAACCGGTTAATACAGATGAGCAGCGCACGGAGGCACTGGCTGCATCGTTAAGCAGCACCGGGCTTGATGCCTTCAGCATCAGCCGCTTTTTAAAGCTGCTGGCAGAGGGCGGCTCGGCCGGGCCGATAAAAATTCTGCGCAGGCACCGCCTGGACCTTCTGGAAGAAATACACAGCAAACAAAAATCGCTGGATTTGATAGACTATATTATTTATAAAATCCGTCAGGGAACATTGTAAGGAGGGGCTGAAAATGACTATTAAAGAGATTGCCGCAAGAACCGGCGTATCGGCAGACACATTAAGATATTACGAGCGCATGGGCATTATACCCGCCGTACCGCGTACCAGCGGCGGCGTGCGCAATTATGACGAAAATTTTGTGGAGTGGGTTGCTTTCATTCAGACTTTAAAAGGCGCTGGCATGTCGCTGGAGGCCATTGCCGATTATATAAACCTTGCCAAGCTGGGCGAACAGACCTGCCAGCAGCGCAAAAAAATACTGGCGCAGGCGCGTGATGTGCTGCTGCAAAAAATTGAGGCTTTGCAGAACATGGCACGCCTGGCCGATTATCAGCTGATGAGCTATGACACGGTTTTGCGTCCGCGTACCGACAGCCTTGTAGGGGCTTTTACAAGCGCTTGAAATTTTGCTTGACATGGACTGAACTTCAAGTAGTAGGATATAACTGACAGCAAAATTATGGCTAAAGGAGCGAATGCAAAATGAAAAAAATGACAAGACGCGACTTTTTAAAAGCAGCCGGAACTGCCGCTGTCGGTGTTGCGGCGTATAATCTTGAGGGGGTAAGAAACGTGTTTGCAGCAGGCGAAGGCAGCGTTAAGGTTTCCGGCAATGCAGGTGCCGGTGCGGGCAGCCATGCCAAAGTATATTTCAGCAAAAACATCAATGCGGAAACATTGATTAAACTTTACGATATGATTAACGAAGGTATTTACGGCAAAGTGGCAATTAAGCTGCATACCGGCGAACCGCACGGCCCGAACATTCTGCCGCGCGAAATGGTAAAGGCTTTTCAGGCACATGTGCCCAACAGCAATATAGTTGAAACCAACGCCTTGTACGAAGGCGGGCGCGATACTACCGAAAAGCACCGCGCTACTATTGCCCTTAACGGCTGGGATTTCTGCCCGGTTGACATTATGGACGAAGAAGGCACCGTTATGCTGCCGGTACGCGGCGGCAAGCACTTTAAAGAAATTTCCATGGGCGGGCATATCGTTAATTACGATTCCATGATTGTATTAACCCATTTTAAAGGCCACGCCATGGGCGGCTACGGCGGCAGCATGAAGAACATTGCCATTGGCTGCGCCGATGGCAAAATCGGCAAAGCAATGGTACACGGCGTTTACGGCCAGCCGCTGCCGGAGGACTGGAACGCATGGCCTGCCAAAGAAATGCTGATGGAAAACATGGCAGAATCTGCCAAGGCAACCATTGATTATTTCGGCAAGCATATTGTGTTTATTAACGTAATGCGCCGCATGTCCGTAGACTGCGACTGCGCGGGCGTTGCAGCAGCAGAGCCAACTATTCCGGATATCGGCATTCTGGCATCTACCGACCTTCTGGCTATTGACCAGGCCAGCATTGACCTTGTTTACGCCCAGCCGGAAAAAGACCGCCACGATTTGGTTGAGCGCATTGAAAGCCGCCACGGGCTGCATCAGCTTGTTGCCATGCGCGAACTGAAAATGGGTAATCCGCAGTATGAACTTATCAGCATTGACTGATGAACAGCGGTTTATAACATCATAGTTTAAAGATAAAAATACCCCAAAGGCATAATGCTTTTGGGGTATTAATGTTTTGGGTGTAATTTTGTTAAACAGCTGCTTCTGCCGCATTGGTGATGCTGCTTTTTACAGCTGCGGCACGTTCCTGCTCATTTTTGTATTTGCTTACGTTCAGCGCACGCACGGCGTTTAAAATAGCAATGACGGATACGCCGACATCAGCAAAAACAGCCGCCCACATGGAAGCGTAGCCCAGCGCGCCCAGTGCCAGTACGGCAATTTTAATGCCGATTGCAAAGATAATGTTTTGGCGCACAATGCCCAGCGTTTTGCGGGCAATTTTGATGGCGGAAGCGATTTTTGAAGGTTCATCAGTCATCAGTACAATGTCTGCCGCTTCAATGGCGGCGTCGCTGCCCAGCGCGCCCATGGCGATGCCGACGTCGGCGCGTGCCAGCACCGGCGCGTCATTAATGCCGTCGCCCACAAAGGCAAGCTTGCCGCGGTTGCTGCGCTTATGCAGTGCTTCCAGCAGGCGTTCAACGTGTTCAACCTTATCTGCGGGCAAAAGCTGTGTAAAGGCGCGGTCAAGGCCGAGCCGTTTGGCAATTTTCTGCCCTACTGCGTTGCTGTCGCCGGTAAGCATTACGGTTTCGCGCACACCGCAGGTTTTAAGCATTTTAATGGCGGCGGCGGCATCGGCTTTTACTTCGTCCTCAATTAAAATATAACCGGCAAATTTACCGTCAACAGCAGCGTAAATCACGGTCCCTGCTTCGGTACAGGGAGTATAGTTAATTTTTTCTCGCTGCATAAGTTTATCGTTTCCGCACAGTACAGTTTGTCCGCTTATAATGGCGCGCACGCCGTGACCGGCAATTTCTTCTATATTTTTAACCATGCCGTGCTTAATTTCTTTGCCGTAAGCGCGCTTAATGGAAAGGGAAATGGGATGATTGGAATAATCTTCCGCATAGGCAGCGAGCTCTAAAAGTTCAGTGCTGCTCATGCCAACGGGGTTAATGGAGGTAACGGCAAAGGAGCCTTTTGTTAAGGTGCCGGTTTTATCAAAAACAACGGTTTCCGTATCGGCAAGCGCCTCTAAATAGTTGCTGCCCTTAACCAGCACGCCGCATTTGGAAGCGCCGCCAATGCCGCCGAAGAAGCTGAGCGGAATGGATATAACCAGCGCACACGGGCAGCTGATAACGAGAAAGGTCAGCGCGCGGTAAATCCAGCCGGAGAACGGCTCGTTTAAAACATAGGGCGGAATGGTTGCCAGCAGCAGCGCCGCAAAAACAACAATTGGGGTGTAGAATTTGGCAAAACGGGTGATGAAGTTTTCGCTGCGGGCTTTTTTCTCGCTGCTGTTTTCCACCAAATCCAAAATTTTGGCAACGGTGGATTCTCCGAATTCTTTGGTGGTTTTAATTTTTAATATGCCGGTCTGGTTAATGCAGCCGCTGATGACTTCCATGCCTTCTTCAACCTCGCGCGGCAGCGATTCGCCGGTAAGGGCTGAGGTATCAAGCGCGCTGTGCCCGCTGATGATTTCGCCGTCGATAGGCACGCGTTCGCCCGGTTTAACGGTAATAATTTCCCCTACAGCAACTTCGTCGGGGTCAACCTGCACCAGCTTGCCGTCGCGTTCTACGTTAGCGTAGTCCGGGCGGATATCCATCAGCGCAGTGATGGACTGGCGTGAGCGCGAAACGGCGTAGCTCTGGAACCATTCGCCAATTTGGTAAAACAGCATAACGGCAACGCCTTCGGAATATTCGCCCAGCGCGAAAGCACCTGTGGTGGCAACGGTCATTAAAAAGTTTTCGTCAAACGCTTCGCCCTGACGGATATTGCAAAAGGCTTTCCAGATAATATCCCAGCCGATAATAATGTAGCTTATGCCGAACAAAGCGAATATAATATAAGCAGGAACTTCTGCAAACAGCGGCAGCAGCATACCGGCGGCAAACAAAACAGCGGCGGCGGTAATGCGCTGCAAAAGTTTTTTCTGTTTCTTGGTCATATTAAAATCTCCTTACAAAAAGGCTGCAATAAAATGCACATATTGTTTTATTGCAGCCTGAATAATATATTTAAATAAATGTTACAATTTCAGCGTTTCACCGTCTGCCGGGATATAAAAATCTTTGTCAAGCTTATTGGCGGTGATGAATGAGCGCAGGCCGTCACGGCTTAAGGTTGCGTGCCCAACGGCATCCATATGGGTGGCAATTACTGCGGCATTGGGGGTATAGCCGCGCAGTGCGGCAATATCTTCCGTACCCATAATAATCGGGCCGCTGTGTATAAGCTGCGCCGCCGCGGCGTTGACGATAATAATTTCCGGTGCAAATTTATCAACGGCATTTTTTACAAAATCGCACCAAATGGTATCGCCTGCAAGATAAACGGTTTTTTCACCGGTGGCTTTAAATACAACGCCCATAGCGTCGGGACGGAAACCGAATTTTTTATAATAAGGCATTGTTGTATCCGGTTTGCCGTGGATACATCCGGTTTTATAAAGTGTTATGCCGTTAAAAACAGTGCCTGTTTCTTTTAAAATTTCCACATCCGTAAAGCCAAATTTACGCATAAAGTTTTCGTCATATTCGTCCTGAACAAAAATTTTTATGGCTTTTGGCAGGGCTTTGGCTGCAAATTCATCTATGTGGTCGATATGCGAATGTGTTACAATAACAGCATTAAGGTTTCTGGTTATTTCATCTTCAGGCATTGGCAGCTCAACAAGCGGCCAGCGTTTATCGGGTGTAAAGCATTCGGGGATGGGGTCAAAATAATCTTTGGGCGCAAACAGCGGGTCAATCAAAAATCTGCTGCCTGCGTAAGTAATAATTGCCGTTGCGTTTCTAATCTGCTGAAAATTCATAGTATAACTCCTTACGCTTTAACAGTAACGTCGGGCTCGATTTTGTTGATGAGTTTAACAGCTTCGTCAAGCACCTGTGCAAATTTGTCATCCGGTGCTTCCAGTGTCATTTTTTGTGCCATAAAGCTAACGCTGGCATTGGTTACGCCGTCGATTTTTTTAACGGCGTCTTCAATTTTGGCGGCGCAGTTGGCGCAGTCAAGGTCAATGAGTTTAACAGATTTTTTCATAGATATACACTCCTTAATTTATGCTGCTTATAATTTTATACTTGAGCAATCGCTCATATATTTATTATAAATAAACGCCTGACGGCTGCAAGGCTTTTACAGGCAGATTGTTCCGTTTGGGACAGGAAAAAATCCGTTTGGGACTAAAAGGCGGTGTCGGTGATGAATTATATAAAAGATAACGGTATTATGGAAAAACTGCCGTTTTGGAAGTTTGGCGGCAAAAGCAGCAGCGCTGAAAAATACCTGTTTGAAAATGAAAACGGCAGCGGGCAGATGCTGCTTTACAATGTGCTGCCGGGGCTTAAGCTGGCAGTGACCGAATTAAACGGCAGCACCATGAATTTTTATCATCCTGCCGTCAGCGGCGTTATGCAGGTTAATTACTGCCTGAACGGGCGTATGGGCTGGGTGATGCAGGGCGGCAGAAGCATTTATATTGGCCAGGGTGATGTATCGTTCCATATGATGGACTGCTGCACCGTATCGGGCATAACCTTGCCTTTGGGGCATTACAACGGTATTGCACTGTTTGTGGATTTAAATATGGCTGCGCAGCCTTTTGCTGAAACGTTAAACCTTTCGGAGGGGAATTTACCTGCCTGGGCAGAAAAATTTTGCCGCGGCGGCGAAGTTACGGTTTGGCCGGGTGCTGCGGAAATTGCAGATATGTTTGCGCTTTTGCCGCGTGTAAAAAGCGAGTACCGGCAGGCGTATTTTAAATTGAAAGCGCAGGAAATGCTTTTATTTTTGGTTATGTACGGTGTTCCGCATCTTAAAACGGCCGAAAGCTGCGAGGAACGTTATATGGAAATTATAAAAAAGATTCACGCCAAAATAACCGGCAGCTGGCAGGAGCATTATACCATTGAACAGCTTGCCCGCGAACATTCCATTAATGCTTCTGTTTTGAAAAAAGTATTTAAAATGGTGTACGGCAAACCGATGGCACAGTATATGAAGGAATATCGTATGCGGAAAGCGGCGGCACTTTTGGTTGCAGGCAGCAGCAGTGTGGCAGAAATTGCAGCGGCAGCAGGTTACGGCAGCCAAAGCAAATTCGCGGCGGCGTTTAAGCAGGTAATGCAGCTTGCGCCGTTAGAATACCGTATGCGGTATGGTAAAAAGTAATTTGACAATGTTTTTACATAAACATCAAGCAGGCAAACTATCCGTTTAAACGGACAGAATGCCTGCTTTTAATTTGCGTTTTGAATTTTTAATCTTTGCAGTGGCAGGTGCCGGGCTGCGCCGTCATACTGCACGAAGGGCATTTTCCCTGGCTCTGCATTAAACCGCTGCCCCATTCGTACATGGCTTTAAGAATTGGAAAGAGGCTTTCGCCCAGTGCTGTAAGGGAATATTCCACTTTGGGTGGCACAACGGGGTAAACCTTGCGGTTAATAAGCCCGTCCTGTTCCAGTTCGCGCAGCTGCTGCGTAAGCATTTTTGGCGTTGCTTCCGGCACAAGCTGGCGCAGCTGGTTAAAGCGCAGCACGCGCCCCGATAAGTGCCAAAGCAGAAGCGCTTTGTATTTGCCGCCGATAAGGTGCAGCGTGGCTGCAACGGGGCAGTTTACGTTAATGTTTTTTTCCATAATTATGCTCCTTAGTATCTTTTTGGGTACTATATCACTAAATAGTGCATTCTTGATTAAAGGATATTGTATTAATATAATAATAACAGGAATAAAAAAGAGCGTCAATGAAGTGTTATATAAGGAGCAGCGCTATGAAAAAAGAACAGTTTAACGTTACCGGCATGACCTGTGCCGCCTGCAGCGCCCGCGTGGAAAAAGCTGTGGGCAGACTGCCGGGCGTGGATAAAATAGCCGTTAATTTATTAAAAAACAGCATGGTGGTTGAATATGATGAAACGGCACTCGATACTCAGAAAATAATCGGCGCCGTTACAGATGCCGGGTACGGCGCGTCGTTGAAAGAAGCTGCGCAGCATGGCAAAGACGCCAAAGCAATGCAGGCTTCGGCAAACGATATTGCGCGGCAGGAGTATGAGGCGGTGAAAAAACGCCTGAAACTTTCACTGGTGTTTGCCGTGCCGCTTTCGTATATCTCCATGGGGCATATGATGGGCTGGCCGCTGCCGGAGGTTTTCCTTGGCGTGGAAAACGCGATGATTTTTTCGCTGACGCTTTTATTGCTGGTTATTCCGGTAGTGTTTATTAATTTTAAGTTTTTCCGCGTTGGGTTTAAAACTCTTTTTGCGGCTTCGCCGAATATGGATTCCCTTATTGCCATTGGCGCGTCGGCTTCGCTTGTTTACGGCGTGTACGCGCTTTATAAAATTGCTTACGGCTTTGGGCACGGCGATTTGGCACTGGTACACCGGTTCTCGATGGACTTGTATTTTGAATCCGCCGGTATGATTTTAACGCTGATTACCTTCGGCAAGTTTCTGGAAGCGCGTGCCAAAGGCAGAACGAGCGACGCGATTACCAAACTGATGGATTTGGCACCGAAAACAGCCGTTGTTGAGCGTGACGGCGCAGAGCTTGAAATACCCGTTGAAGAAGTTGAAAAAGGCGATATTCTTGTGGTGCGCAGCGGCATGAGTGTGCCGGTGGACGGTGTTTTAACCGAAGGGCATGCAGCGGTTGACGAATCGGCAATTACCGGCGAGAGCATTCCGGTAGAAAAAGAAACCGGCAGCAAGGTTACCGGGGCAACGGTTGTAAAGTCGGGCTTTTTTAAAATGCGTGCCGACAGGGTTGGCGAAGATACCACGCTGGCGCAGATTGTGCGGCTTGTGGATGATGCTACAAGTTCCAAACCGCCCATTGCCAAAATGGCGGACAAGGTAAGCGGCGTGTTTGTGCCTGCCGTTATCGGTATTGCGCTTATAACTGCGGCGGTATGGCTTTTGCTTGGCGAAAGCTTTGAGTTTGCACTCTCCAACGCTATTGCGGTGCTGGTTATCAGTTGCCCGTGCGCGCTGGGGCTGGCAACGCCTACGGCAATTATGGTGGGCACCGGGCGCGGTGCGGCCAGCGGTGTTTTGATTAAATCGGCGGAAGCGTTGGAAACGGTGCACGAGGTTAACACCATAGTGCTGGATAAAACCGGCACCATAACGCAGGGTGAGCCCGGAGTGACGGACGTTTTATACAGCAAAAGCGCCGGTGAAGCGCAGCTTGTTAAAACGGCGGCGTCACTGGAAAAATATTCCGAACACCCGCTGGCGCAGGCGATTGTAAAATATGCGGAACAAAAAAACGTGCAGCTTGCGCCGGTAACAGGTTTTGCACAGCAGGCCGGGCGCGGAATTAAAGGCGTAATGGAAGGCAAGGGCTGTTTTGGCGGCAACCGCAGAATGCTGGAAGAAGCCGGGCTTTATGATGATAACGTAAAAATGCTGGAAGAAAAACTGGCGGCTGAAGGCAAAACACCGCTGTTTTTTGCCCGTGACGGCGTACTGCTCGGCATTATTGCCCTTGCAGACAGGGTAAAACCTACAAGCCGTGCGGCCATAGAAGAAATGAAGCGCATGGGGCTGGAGGTAGTAATGCTTACCGGCGACAACGCGCGCACGGCGCAGGCCATACAGAAAGAGGTAGGCGCTGACCGCGTGGTGGCGGAGGTTTTGCCGCAGGATAAGGAAACGGAAATACGCCGTCTGCAGCAGCAGGGCAAAAAAGTTGCCATGGTTGGCGACGGCATTAACGACGCACCTGCACTGGCGCGTGCCGATGTGGGCATTGCCATTGGCGCCGGTACTGATATAGCCATTGAATCGGCAGATTTGGTGCTGATGAAAAATGATCTGCTGGATGTTGCCGGTGCTGTTCAGCTTGGGCACGCGGTAATACGCAACATTAAGCAGAACCTGTTCTGGGCGCTGTTTTACAATGCCATCTGTATTCCTGTGGCGGCGGGCGTGTTCTATCCGTGGCTCGGCATTAAGCTCAGCCCCATGCTGGGTGCGCTGGCCATGAGCTTCAGTTCCGTTTTTGTTGTAACCAATGCCCTGCGGTTAAGGTTCTTTAACCCGGTGTATGCGGCAGATACAGGCGCGGATGCGTCCGGCGCTGCTGCGCACGAATGCAGGGTTGAGGAAGTAGATATATTAAACACCAACAAAAAAGAAAGGGTTGATACCATGAAAAAAGTACTTGATATTGAAGGCATGATGTGCCAGCACTGCGTAGCACATGTAAACAAAGCTTTAAGCGGCATTGAAGGCGTGGAAGCCGTTGAAGTTTCGCTGGAGAACAAAAACGCAGCCGTTACGCTTGCCGCTGATGTTAGCGACGAAGTGCTTGTTAAAGCCGTTGTTGACGCAGGCTATGAAGTAAAAGGCGTTAAAACTTTATAAAAAAAGCCCTTCGGTGCGGAAGGGCTGCAAAGAAGCAGTGCCGGGCGGTGTGTTCCGGCGCTGTTTTTTTATGCTGTTTTATGGTGGGTTAAGTTATGGCGGATTAAACTTTACTGTTTAAACGTGCTTGCCCATGTTTGTTAAAAATTCAACCGTGGCAGGGTCGTAATGAGAGAAGAACAGGCTCCTGCCGGTATCGAGCGCACGGATTTTTGCCATATCGTCATCGAAAAGTTTAAAATCGAAAATATCAAAGTTCTGTACCATGCGGTCTTTGTGTACGGATTTGGGTATAACAACCACGCCGCACTGAATTAAAAAGCGCAGGGCAACCTGTGCTGCCGATTTATTGTATTTTGCGGCAACTTCGTTTAAAACGCCGTTGGTAAAAAAGCCGTTGCGCCCTTCGGCAAACGGGCCCCACGACTGGTGCGTTACGCCGTATTTCTGCATAATGGCGTGGGCGGTTTGCTGCTGCTGGAACACATGGGTTTCAACCTGGTTTACCATTGGCGCAATTTCGGCAAACTGGCACAGGTCAATCAGCCTGTCGGGGTAAAAATTGGCAACGCCGATAGCGCGCAGCTGCCCGTTTTTATAGGCTTCTTCCATGGCGCGCCAGGTGCCGTAATAATCGCTGAACGGCTGGTGAATTAAGAGCAGGTCAATGTAGCCTGTTTTAAGTTTACGCAGTGATTCGGCAATGGAGGCCTTTGCTTTTTCATAACCGGCATTGGCAATCCAGATTTTGGTAGTAATAAAAAGTTCTTCGCGCGGCACGCCGGATTTTTCAATCGCATTGCCGACGCCTTCTTCGTTGTGGTAGGCCTGCGCGGTATCAATGGAGCGGTAGCCGCAGCTGATGGCATCCAGCACGCAGCGTTCGGTATCCGCTTCCGGTATCTGGTAAACGCCGTAGCCCAGCATGGGCATTTTAATTCCGTTGCTTAAAGTTGCATATTCCATGGTTCTTCCTCCTGTTTTAACGTTTTATAACGCGGGTGCCGCCAAACACATTGCTCATTGTCATATTGTCCAGTGCTTCGTCAATGGCGGCAACTTCTCCGGCGGTCAGCACAATATCTGCGGCACCGAGGTTTTCGGCAAGGCGGTTTAATTTGCGTGTGCCGGGAATTGGTACAATGTAAGGCTTTTTATTAAGCATCCACGCCAGTGAAATTTGCCCCGGCGCGGCGTTTTTGGCTTTGGCGGTTTCTTCAAGCAGTGCCAGCAGGTTTCCGTTCTGCGCAAAGGCCTCTTTTTTAAACTGCGGCATGGCGCTGCGGTAATCTTCTTTGGGGTCAAATTTGCTTTCCGCCGTGTATCTGGCGGTTAAAAAGCCGTTAGCCAGCGGGCTGAAAGCCACAAGGCCGATGTTTAATTCCTCCAGCACGCCAAAAAGCGCTTCGTAATTGCGGAACATCATGGAGTAGCGGTTTTGAATGGCCGTTACCGGGCAGATTTTATGCGCGCGGCGGATGGTGTCTTCCGTTACTTCGGAAAGGCCCCAGTGGGTGATTTTGCCTTCTTCGATAAGCCTGCTCATTGCGCCTGCCACTTCCTCCACAGGAACGGAAGGGTCTTGGCGGTGTTGGTAGTAAAGATCGATATGGTCGGTCTGCAGGCGTTTCAGCGAACCTTCAACGGCTTTGCGGATGCTTTCGGGGCGTGAATCGGGAATAACCGGTTTGTTTACGTCGGGGTCATTCCAGTCGAAGGTAATGCCAAACTTGGTGGCAAGTACAATTTTATCGCGGTAAGCCTTTAAGGCAGGCCCCAGCAGTTCTTCGTTGTCGTGCGGGTTTTCCGGCGTGCCGTATAGTTCTGCGGTGTCAAAAAAGGTGCAGCCCATATCAACGGCGCGGGCTAAAAGTTCCGTCATTTCTTTTTTATCCGCGGGAGCGCCGTAAGCATGGCTCATGCCCATGCAGCCAAGGCCGACGGCACTGACGGTTAAGTCTTTTCCTAAAGTTCTGTATTGCATAGTCTGTTCTCCTTATTTATTACAGGCGTCCGGTTTCTCTTTGCCACAGCTGCCACGAGTTGACGATATTCTGAAAAAGTATGTAGCTGCTGGGCGCGATGGAAATTACCGGCGAAAGGTAGGTGTAAGCTACCCAGATGGCAAGCAAGGTGTTTTTCTGCCCAAAGCCCTGCCCGCAGGCGATGTAGTCGTTAAAATAACGCCCGGCTATTTTTCCTGCGCCGAACTGCCACAGGCACGCCGCAAGGCCGGAGCCTGCCAGCAGCCACAGTACATGCGTATCGAAATGGCTGTTGGCAACGGAGCGCAGCGTCAGCCCGATGGCTATAACGAGCGAAACGCCCCACAGGTAAAAGGCGAGGTCACCGAAAAGCTGCGTTATTTTTTGGTGCAGGGCGGGCGCAAATTCGCGCAGTGCCCAGGCCGCCAGAAACGGGCAGATGAGCAGCGGAAAAACGTGCTGCAAAATCAGCAGAAACTGCTGCATAAAGCTGCCTGCGGCATGCAGCTCAACAAGCGGCAGCACCAGCGGAATCATTACTGCGGCGATAAGGCTGCTTAAAATGGTGTAAGTGGTAAGCGTTGTTTCGTTGCCGCCAAGGCGCCCGGCAATTACGGCCGCGGCGGTGCCGGTAGGAGCTATAAGGCAGACCAGCGCGCCCTGGGCAACAACGCCGTAGCTGAACTGCGGGAAAAAGTGCAGCGGCAGGGCAATTAAAAGGCAGCAGGCCAGCTGCAGGGCCAGAAGCGAAGTATGCCATCTGCAAAGGCGCATGCTGCGCGGGTTAACGCGCAGAAAGGTGGCAAACAGCATTACAAAAATGAAAAACGGCATAATGTAATGCGAAATTTCCGTTACCACTGCTTTTAGCGGCGACAAAAAGGTAAAAAAGTGAAACATTAAATAAACTGCTACGCCTGCCAGCATGCCAAGCGGCAGCGTCCATTTTTTGGCAAAGGCAATCAGTTTTGTCATCATAACCCATCAGGGCTTTGTGCTATATTGTTGCAAGTTTTAAGCGGCATTTTTAAAACCTTCTTTTTATTAACAGCTTTTGCCCATTTTGTAGGCTTCATCCATGGCGGGGGTATTTAAAACTTCGCCTTTGGCATAAACGCTATGGCCGTAAATTCTGCCGTTTACAACTGCGCCCGGCAGGCAGTCGGTAAAGCCTTTTAAGGCAATCATAGTGCTTTCAAGGCCTTCTTTTTTATCGGCGGCGGTGGCAATAAAGTAAAATTCCTTGTCTTTAATGTTCAGCCATTGCGGCAGCGTGCGGTCGATAAGGGTTTTTAACTGGCCGCTCATGCTGTAAAAATAAACTGGGGTGGCAAGCACAATAATGTCGGCTTCAAGCATTTGCGGCAGAATGCTCTGCATATCGTCCTTCTGTACGCAGGTGCCGGTGCTGCGGCAGCCGTAGCAGGCCAGGCAGTGCGCTATTTTTTGTTTTTGTACGTAAATTTTTGTAACCTTGTGCCCGGCTTCCTGTGCGCCTTTGGCAAAAGCATCGCATAACAGGTCGCTGTTGCCGCCGGTACGCGGGCTGCCGGCTAAAATCAAAACTTTTTTCTCCATAATAAAACCTCCATAATCAATTGCTTTTTTGTTTATCTATCTGCCGCTTCCAGAACGCGGCGGCATCATTAAGCCAGCCTTCGGCAGAAGTGCCTCTGCCCAGGCCAAAGCCATGGCCGAGGTGCGGGTATTTGTGAAACTCTGTTTCTATGCCGAGGCGGTTTAAATTATCGAGGCGGCGCTGCATGGTGCGCCAGCTGGCAATGCCGTCATTTTCGCCTGCGCAGGCATAAGTGGGCGGGTCATCAGGAGTATAATCGGTATGGCCCGTGTACTGCATAATTACAGCTGCCGGTTTCGGCAGTGCCGCTCCGCCGAAAGCTTCCGCGCCGTAAGAACCCAAATAAGCAGCCATACGCGCACCTGCACTGCCGCCCCATAAGGAGTAGGAATTTGTGTTGATATTTAATGCTGCGGCATTTTTAAAAATAAAAGTAAGGGCGGCGGCCAAATCGTCGCAGGCTTTTTGTGCACTGCCCGTGCGGTACAGCAGTGCAAAAGCATTGTAACCTTTTTTGCTCAGTTCCAAAGCGTGCGGAAAACTTTCATGAATTGAGCCGACGTAAGCAAAACCGCCGCCCGCGCAGATAACCGCAAAGGGCGCATCCGGGCTGCCGCGGAAGAAAAACAGGCCGGTTTTTTCAAGTTCCGGGTTGAGCTTTCTGGCTTCTTCGGAATATATATTATAAAAAACGCGCCGGCCGCTGCGTGCCTGGTTTAACAGATAATTCAGCACATTGCAGCTGTCGGTTGCGTTTATATGGGTATGGTAGGGCAGAAGGTTTCCGGCGTCGCTTACCTTCATGCCGGGCGTTGGGGTATAAAAATCCGTTGGGAACAGAAACTGCCCGAACTCTTTAAATGAAGGTTCATTCATAACGGTAAGGATGGAAGTATCGGGTGTAATGGTTTTTTCCATAGCTGCTTCTCCTTTCTGCGTGCCGCCTGAAGTGGAGGCAGCTGTGTCAACTGCGGCGCAGCTGCTTGAAAACAGGGCTGCCATTATTAATAAAGTTGTTATAAAAAGCCTTTTTACCGGCATTGCCAGCCCTCCTTTACCAATATTATAAAAAAACAGGGGCTTCATAAGAAGTCCCTGTTTGTCAGTGAGCTTAAACCCTATGGTTATGCCCGGTTTTTCTTGTAAATTCTGGTAATGGCATTAATGCATTTCTGCACGTGCGGCGCAGGCTGCGGCGAATGCAGAATCCCGAAGGGCATGGTAAAATCCCAGTCCACCGGAATTATTTTCAGCAGCGGATGCACGTCGCGCCAGGTTGGCACTGCCATTAAAAGGTTGTTGCCGTTTTCGCAGCTGTTAAAAACCTCGGTGTTGTAAAAATCAAAATCAATAATATTTACCTGCGGGTGTTTTACCGTCAGCCAGTCGCGCAGCGCGTCGGCTTCGCCCATCTGCCCGCGCGTAATCAGCATCAGGTTTTGCCCGTACAAATCGCTTGCGCTGTGCTTGTCTTTCTGCGCCAGCGGATGGTTAATGCCTGCGGCGCAGCACAGCGGTTCGCGGCACAGCTCCAGCCCGGCGCACTGGCGGTAATTGAGCAGCGTGGCGTCGAAAATACCGGCAACCATGTCAATGTTCTGCCCCAGGTTCAGCAGTATTTCGCGCGCGTTTTGCGGCGTGTTGTCAAACGGTACCAGCTTAAAATGTATTTCGGGGCACATGGCGTGGATTTTGGGCCACAGCTGCACCAGAATCTGCGCAGGCGTCATGGGTGATGTGCCGATGCGGATAATGCCGTTTTCTTTCTGCATGGCGTTTTTGGCGCGTTCCAGCGATTCGTGCGAATAACGGATAAGGTATTTGGCGTCGCTGTAAAGCGATTTGCCAGCCGCCGTAAGGGTAAGGCCGCGGTGTGTGCGGTTAAACAGCTTTATATCAAGGTTGCTTTCAAGAATATTGATTTGCTTGATAACCGCGGTAGGTGAAATATAAAGTTTATCGGCGGCTTTGGCAAAGCTGCCCATCATTCCCAGGGTTGAAAGCAGTAGAGACCTTCGGAATGTGCCCGTGAAGGTCCGCCAAACCTTATCCGTACTGTTCCCAACCCTCACCGGGGGGCGAGCTGCAAATGCGGTGAGGACAGATGAACTATGAACAAGATAGGGGACTTTACGGATGATACAGAATAACAGGCAAACTGCCCATCAAGAGATCGATCACATTTTCAAAGAACTTCTCCCCGCCCACGGCATGGCGGAGCGTCCAGCTCAGGTGGCCCTGAGCCATCGGATGCTCGACGCGATGCTGGATGACAGCATTGCCCTGTGCGACGCCGGGACGGGGAGCGGCAAGACCTTCGCCTACCTGGCGGCCGGGAC
>ENA-OPYH01000370-OPYH01000370.1-human-gut-metagenome-genome-assembly--contig:-NODE-370-length-29375-cov-4.643111_pt1 | contig 29375 bp, 20 predicted proteins | sample MGYA00241254_ERZ501488 | MGnify/ENA primary metagenome ERZ501488 (study PRJEB25962, sample SAMEA2042660) | human gut metagenome | biome: human gut; feature: human-associated habitat; material: faeces...
TCAAGTCCAACAGGGGGAGCCATTCAAGCACTGCAATCGCAGTGCTTTTTTGTTGTCTGAAACACGCTTAAAGCTGAGAGGCAAAGTCGGCGGCAAAGGCAGAGAAGCGCTGCGGTGGCGGAAAACGGCTCTTTGTCAATAGTTTAGGTACAAAAAATAGAAAATTGCGTCAGCGGGTTTGGATCAAGAATCCGCGATAATTTTTGATGAGAAAAAATGTGGAGAATACGGTTACGGAATCTTCTGAAATTTCTGTAACCGTAAGCGTTTCTCTTTAAAACTTTGACTTTGTTGTAGCTCTAGGTAAAGCTGTTGGTGTAACTGTAAGCAAATGAACTGATAATGCCGTCAAACCACGATTTCAGTGTTCGAGCGCAATACCGAAAATCTTTAATCAAACTTATTTCGGCAATATGTATCCACTCTGACAGCATTGCTTCAGCATGTTCGGCACTGCTACGCAAAGCAGTGAAAAATTTTTCTTTCAGACAGTGTGCGCCCATAATATCCGCCGAATACAAGAGCATAATATTCACGGCTTTGTTTGCTTGCGTCATTAAAGTTACTGTTAAAAGGTCTGATGAGTGATTCACTTATGTGAGGATAATTCAAATTATTAAAAAATATTTGCATTGAGGTTGTTGGTATATCTGCTTTTCCAGATACACTTTTGTATGTGCAGATATCGGCTAATTTTGCTATGATATCTGCTGATCATATATTGTTCCTGTTGCGGCGGCATAACTGAACATATATCAGTTTTCTTTTTCCGTTTGACACCCGGTTTCACCAACATTTATTATAGAGTCAATAAAAAAAAGCCCGTATCACCTTTTGAAAGGCGATACGGGCATCTATTCTTATGAAGCTTAGCGTAAGAACTTGAGGCTACGAATAATAGCGGGTTCTTTAGCCTTACCTGAGCAGATCTGGAAGAAGGCTATAATTTTGATTACCCACAGAACAGTTGACATAATACCATAAGCAATAGGTACTATAATTGTCCATAACAGAATAATCGTACAGATAAACATGAGTATGTTTGCAACTTCAAACTTAAGCGCCTGTCTTACATGGAACATTGCATACTTTGATGAGTTGCTTGCAAGAAGGGCAATTATTATTCCGAATATACCCATAAGGTAGCAAAGCATTGCAAATACCTTGTTATCGGAAATATCCTTGGGATCAAATTCTGCCGTATGATCGTAAGGATCATATGCGGGAGCTGCCGCATATATTCCCTGAGGGGGCACTGTGCCCTGGGGCTGTGTGTTGCCAAACTGTGTTCCGCAAGTTGTGCAGAATAATGCGCTGTCATCCAGCTGTGATTTACAATTAGGACATATTTTCATATTAATGATCTCCTTTGTCAACTTTCCATAGACTATGGAATTTTTTCGGTATCGCACTGAATAAAGTTAAAGTGCGACAAAATCCTGATATAATTATAATATTTTTCTCGGGCAAAATCAATCAATCCGTAATATAGCGGATCAAAAGATGTTTGTCATTAAAAACGACATAAATTTTCTGCCGGCTGTTTTTTCACCCGGCAGAAAAATCATTTATTCGTCTTCACCGGTGTTTTGCTTTCTTTTTTTAAGAACTAACAGCACTACTATTGCGGCAGCTATCACAATGACGCCGCCAATCGTGCCGAAGAAAAGAACTTTGTTGTTGTAGAAACGTACAAACAGGTTGGTTGTTACATAGAAATCTGTAATTTCAACCGTCTGCTCATTTCCTGCTGCATCGGTGCAGACAACCTTTACCTTATGTGCGCCTGTTGAGTTTCCATCAATATCAAAGGTGAAGTTTCCGTCAGCATCTATTGTTTTTGCGATATCCTCAGCTGTCCATGTCTTGTATTCCTTGTCATAATCGTCAAGGTATACCGACATTGTTTTAAGAAGGATATTATCGCTTGCTGACATTGTTACTGTCAACTTATCAACAGGATATGTCGAACCGTTTTCGATATTTGTCACAACAATATCGGGCTTTGTCTTATCTACACTGAACGAAATTTCCTTGTTCTTTGTATCAAGAGTATTTTCAGCCTTATTTCCTGCATCGTCTTCCGAGCTGAATGACAGTCTGTATACACCGTCATCGGCGAAATTTGCCGAATATACAGTGTAAGTGTATTCATACCACTGACCGTTGCCGCCCTTTACATCAATCCTGTAATCGTCGTCTTCCTTGAGCGTTATGGTTTCACCGTTCTTGAAGAGGATCACCTTGATGTTTTTAAGTTGGTTTGCATTGGTTTCTGTCACTACAACATCTTTACCGCTCTGCGTATATGAGCCGTTAAGCTCTTCTGTAGCCTTCAGAAGAGCATATGTTGAGCCGAAACGGTTGGCAGAGAATCTGATCGACTTGGTTGTAGTATTGCCTGCCTTATCCGTAAGCGTGGCAGTCAGCGTGTAGATATCATCAACCTCTTTTTTCTCAGGGAAGTTGTTGAAGGTAAATATCTTTCCGTTGTGCTGATCGGAATATGCGCCGTCAAGTGCAACAGCTTTTCTTTCTGCACCGGTGAGCGTTATACTTACATTTGCGTCATCATAGTTAGTATCCGTATATGAGATAACCGGGATAATTTCACCGCTGTTTGCTGAAAGATCTGCAACACCGCTGATTGTCAGACTCGGAGCTGTCTTGTCAACATAGAATGTCTGTTTTGCGAAGTCAGCTGCATCGTTGCCTGCCTTATCCTTAACAGCTATATCAAAAGTATAAAGACTGTCATTGCTGTAGGATACGGTAGCAGTGTGTCTGTCTCCGTTATCAGTCCAGCCGCTTACTATAGGAAGTGCTGCGACGGTGTCGTCATCTGTCGCAGTAAGTGTTACCGTAACACGACTTGCATCAAAGTTGTGCTCTGTAATAACTATAGTTGCTGTACGTCCTGCGTTGTAATAATTGCCGTTTGAGGCTGAATTGTTATCATAAGAAACGTCAATTACGGGCAACGTCTTATCGACAGTGAACTTTTCAGGTACTTGTGTACCTGCCGCATATACTGCACCATCGCTTTTGTTGTCTGCAAGGTCGGTATACTCGATACTGAACTCGTAATCACCGTCTGCTGTATAAGGAATTGTGGCAGTCCATATTGTGTCATCGAGATTACCTGTGCCGCCTGTTTTTTTCCAACCTGATACAGCAGGTATCACTCCGTCGGTATTTGTTATCTTTATCTTGACATTGTCAGATTTGAAATTACGTTCGGTAACAGCTATGGTTGCCACTCTGTCAGCCTTGAACAGCGACTCGCTGTCAACAGAGTTATTATTGTACGAAATGTTAATTTCGGGCTTTGTAACATCGATTGCTATCGGAACGTTTATCATTTCGTTGGTTGTTACTCTTGCATTGCCCGCATTATCCGTTGCTGTAATTTCAACTACTACGTTATTGCTGTTGAAAGTTGCAGCATCAATATTAATTCTGCCTGTCCAACTGCTTACAAGGCTGTCATTGTCATAAACTGAGCCGCTTGTTATGCCTTCGTTTACATCAAAGAGCACGCCTGTTTCCTCAGCCTGTGTATCGGTAGTTGAAATACGATAGGTTATTCTGTTAATGCCTGAATAATAACCGTTGCTGTCAGCGTTATTTCCGCTGTATGCAGGATCAATTACATTAAGGTCAACAGACACGTCCTTATTGTGAAGTCCGTTCTTGTTAGCCGCTTCGGGCTTGATATCGATCTCCGGTGCGTAGGTTTCGCCTGTCGGCGCTTTGCTGTCAACAACAATACCTGTAGAATTTATTATTGTGACATTGCCCGCCTTGTCTTCAGTTCTGAAATAGATTACAAACTTTTCACTCGGCGATACTTTTACACCGGTGTTTGCATAAGCTGTCCAGCTGCCGTCGGCAGAATAACCTGCCACATCGTCAACCTTCTGATATGTGATGTTGTCAAGACCGCTTATGTCACAGTTTACACTGTACTTTACAGTCACGCTGTTACGATAGAACTTTTCAAAAGCAACACCCTTTGTTGCTTTTACAGACTCATTGTTAATTCTGATATCTGCTTTTGTCGGTGCCGTTTTATCGATCGTAAACTCACCGGGGGCTACTGACTTGCCGTAATTTACAGCCTTGTTTTTATTGCCCGCCTTGTCACTGTAAGATATATTGAATGTGTAATCCGCCTCTGTCGTGAATCTGATGGTTGCGGTATGCGTATTGCCGTTTGTCTTCCAGTTCTTCGCATTTTTCAGATAAGCGGCATAATCGCCAACTGAACCTGTTGCATTCTTGTTCGTTACTTTTGCGACAACCCTTGAAGCATCAAAATTATGCTCGTTTATCGTTATCGTTGCTGTACGGTCTGCCTTGAAATACTTACTGTTCTTGGCAGAGTTATTATCATAAGAAACATCTATTGTCGGTCTTGTCTTGTCAATGGTGAACGATGTGCTGTACGTTCTCGCCTTATTACCCGAGAAATCGGTATAATCAATAGTGAACGTGTAGTCGCCATCCTCAACAAAGTCAAGCTTTGCGGTATGCACATTGCCGTTACTGTCTTCAAACGGAGTTGTAAGGTCTGCGTTCTTCAGTACAGTGGTGGTTTTCTTGCCGTTGTCATCGGTTCTTACAACCGTGATTTTAAGATAATTCTTATCGAAAGCTTCTGTGAAGAAGTTTGCTTCGGTTATTTTGATCGTTGCGGTTCTCTTCGCGGTGTAGAAAGTAGTGTTTTTGCTATCGTGCTTGTTATTGTCGTATTCTACGCTTATAACAGGTTTGGTATTGTCGGCTACTACTGTCTTGTCGTCATCGCTCATATCCGCTTTGTTGCCTGCGCGGTCAAAGGCTTTAAAGGATATCTTGCCTCTGTACTGTGGAGCTATTCTGAATGTGATATACGCTTTGCCGTCTTTATCATACTTCACATCTTTTGCCTGAGCGGCGGTAACAGTCTTGTTGCCGTCCGTGCTGTAGGTAAAGTAATCAATGCCCGATGTCATATCATCAGCCTTAACAGTAACCGTTATATCCGGATTGAAGAATCCGAACGATATTGTTCTCAGAACGATATCAAGTACGCTTTCACTGTAGCTTATTACAAGATTTTCGGGGTTTGTTTTATCAACGGTAAACTTTTCGGGAACTTCTGATTCACCGTAATTAACGGCTTTGTTTGCATTTCCCGCCTTGTCGGTACAGCTTATGCTGAATGTATAGTCTGCATCAACTGAGAATGTTATAGCTGCCGTGTGCTTATCGCCGTCAGCGGTCCAGTTCTTCGGATCACTGAGATAAGCGGCATAATCGCTTACTGTATCCGTTGCGTTCTTGTCTGTGATTACTGCTTTAACTCTTGATACGTCAAAGTTATGCTCCGTAATCGTGATCGTTGCTGTACGGTCTGCCTTGAAATACTTACCGTTCTTGACAGAGTTATTGTCGTAAGCAACTTCTATTTTCGGTGCTGTCTTATCAACAGTGAACTCACCGGTTGCAACCGAACCTTCGGCAAATGTTACAGAATTGTTTTCCGTAACGTGACCCGCTTTATCTGTACAGCTTATGCTGAATGTATAGTCGGCGTTGTCGGAGAATGTTATTTTGGCTGTGTGTACATCGCCCTCACTTTTCCAACTTTCCGCCTTTTTAAGATCTGCATTGAACTTATCGGATACTGTACCGTTTACGGTAACAATAGCTTCAACCTTTGCAGGGTCAAAGTTATGCTCTGTGATCGTTATTGTTGCGGTACGGTTCTTATCAAAATACTTATCACTGTCTGCACTGTTGTTATCATATTTTACTGAAACAGCAGGAGCTGTTCTGTCTATCATCAGCTGTCCTTTGCCGATAACAATTGCGGCTGTTATGCCGTCATCATTTTTCAGATAAACAGTTTCGGTGTTTTCATTTCCTTCTGTGCTTACGGTCAGATAATCAGACCATTCGTTATCTGAAAGTGCATTTGAACGGCTGATTTTATAACCTTCGGCAGGTGTTATTGTAATATCTCCCGTATACCATTTGCTATTGTTGTCAAGCTTAGCACCCGATAATACATAAGAATTTTCGGGAGTAACGAGATACGATATGTTAAGTGTGTACTTGGTCGATACTTCGTTATACTTATCGTCTGCCGCTCTTGTTGCCGTTACTGTAACTGTACCTACTTTTCCGTCATTGAACGTTATATTACCGTCTTCATCAATGCTTACAATGTCCGACGGCAAAAGAGAATATGTTATATTGCCTGTGCCCTGTCCGCCCGACGCCGCATTCTTAAACGACATACCGGTATTATAAGTAATTTTGTATGTATCATTATCATACTGTTCAAATTCAAAGCCTGTCTGATCCGCCTTGTTGATTTTAAGCGTGTAGCTTATTTCAGCAGAAGCGTTATAGCAATCATCGCCTGCTCTTATAGCCTTTACTGTAACCGTGCCGGCTTTAAGAATGGTAAGCGTGCCTGTTGCACTGTCTATGCTTGCAACATCGTTACCACTTGTTATCGTATAAGTAACATTGTCTGCGCCCTGATCACTGCTTGCTTTATTACTGAATGTATTGTTTTTCGGATCGTATGTTATTGCTCCGGGATTCGGATTTTCAAAAGCAAAGTGTGTCTGATCCGCCTTATTGATTGTGAGTGTATACTCGGCTGTAGCTTCGTTATACTTATCGTCTGCCGCTCTTGTTGCCTTTACCGTAACATCGCCGGCTTTAAGAATGGTAAGTGTGCCTGTTGCGCTGTCTATGCTTGCAACATCATTGCCGCTTGTTATCTCGTAAGTAATTTTGCCTGTACCCTGATTGCCGGTTGCTTTGTTTTCAAACGTCAGTCCAGGTTTATATGTTATTGCTCCGGGATTCTGCTTTTCAAAAGCAAAGTTTGTCTGATCTGCCTTATTCACGGTCAGTATGTAGGACGCAGAAAATGTTTTGCCGGGATTTTCGCCTTCTCCTATAGTCAGATCCGCACCGACCTTGATTTTGCCGGGCTTGGTTATTGTAACCTTACCTGAGCTTTCATCTATACTTGCCGCGTCCGAAGGTGTACTTTCTTCAATCTTATACTTGACAACACCTAAGCTTGCGCCTATTGTAACTTCCTGAGTATATGTATTTTCTTTTTCAGGATCAAAATCCAATTCGGGAGTTTCTTTATCAAACTTGATTACGTCTTTTACAGTCAATGTATATGACGCCTGTGCCGCCTTATAATTTTCATCTGCGGCTTTCTTTGCCGTTACGGTGACAGTACCCGTTTTGTTTATAGTAAGCTCACCGTTTGTGGCATCGATGCTTGCCACATCAGATTTACCGCCTTCTATTTCAAAAGTGATATTACCATTGCCGTTGCCTTTTGTAAGCGGGTTTGTAAATCCGGTATTATTTTGATCGTAATTTATTACGGGATTCGGATTAGCAAATCCGAAATCTGCGTCCACTGCCTTTTCCTTAAGCGTAACATTAACATTGCCTGTTGTGCTTGTTACGGCTGTGTCGGTAAGGACGCTCTGCTTATAATCTGCCTTCGTTATGGTAGCCGACAGCTTTACAACGGGTGTTGGTTGAGCTGTAAAATCAATATCCGCTATTTCGGATATTTCTACCCTTCCGTCGTCACCTGTTTCAACGGTCCTCTGTGTGAAACTTGCGCCGTCAACAGTTACTTCATAAGCTACTGTTGCACCTGATATAGCGTTGTCGCTTTTGTCAGCAACTGTGATTGTGAATGCGTCTGCGGGTGCGGCATATGTACGCAACATATTGTCGGATAAAACCACAATAAGCATAGCAAATGCCATAAACAACGCTAAAATTCTATCACAGATTTTAGGCTTTGCTTTAATCATTTTTTTACTCTCCTGTCTTTACTGATTATATATTTATAATTGATTCCGTTCAGAATACAGTGCATACCGAACGAGAAAACAAATATTGCCATTATTATCAACTGCACAGATATGTTGTCTGCTGCTACCAACACGACTATAAATGCGCACAACGATAATATCATAATAACATCAAACACTCCGGCACAGGTATTGCTGAAAAAGCGGAACAAACCTATATTCAGGATACCGTTTTTTTCAGACGCAGATTTATCGTTTTTCCTGCGCGTTATATTCATAAAAATAAATGCTGTTATCGTTCCTATGAAACCGCACCAGAAAAAAATGCCTGTAACTATCGTAAGCACTCTGTTTGATTCGTTTTCCGTGCCGCAAAACGACATCAGAATAAGCGACATCGACATCATAAACAACGCAGTAACAAAATTTATAAGCATAGTATTCTTTTTTCCTGACGTTATCTTCATACCATCACCACTTATTCAATTATTTCTGTGCTGTCTGTAAAGCCCATTTCAATTTCCTTGACAAACACCGCCGCTGACGCAGGATCTGTTACCGTATAAGCGGGTTGCTTTGCAGATGCGGGCAGAATAGACTGAAGAGGCTGTGTCGCTCCGCTTCCGGCATTCAGAATTGTGGTTTCGGCTGTGGCAGGCATAAGTATTGTGGTTTCGTTTGCCGCCGGTCCCAGAACAGTTGTTTCCTGTGCTGACATTGCAAGCTCCGTTGTTGCAAACTTTTCGGTCTGTGGTGCGCCGGCCTTGCCTGCCGCCTGTCGCTCTATTCGTCCGGATCTTGTTATTCTGTCTGTTGCCGCACTGTAATCATTATCGGCGGCATTTTCATTTTGCAGACGTATATTTCTGATAGCTTTGCGAGCTGTCGCTCCTGACAAGTTGCCTACGACCTTTCTGATATCCAGCAGGAAGAAGAGCGCTATGGCTACAAGCAGTGCAACGCCTGCCACAATAAATGAAATGAGAGATAGCGTTTGTAATAATTCAACCGACATTATTCTTTTACCTCCGCTTTCGTATTGTAAGCCGTTTCTATGTACTGCTTGGTATCAGCCATATTTTCAAGTATTGCCGCTTTCTTCTTTTCGGTTACATCTGAAATAGGTGTGATACTTTCCGTAGTTTTCGCTATAAGATCGTAGACCTGCATAAGTTCATCCTCGGATATTCCAAGTCCCTTGAATGTTGTCGGATACTGCTGAAGCATTCCTCTTGCCATTTCCAGCAATTCAAGTCTTACGATTTCCTGCTCATTTGCGTTTGTGGCAACCGTATTCAACAACTCCTTAAGATTATTGAAATAATCCTTAAATTCTGTATTACTGATACCCTCGGCGTTGTTACCGTTCTTCTGCTTGGCTCTGAATTCTCCTATGCTTGCATAGGTCTTTGCCATATTCAGATTTTCATAGTCTTCGGGAGCGTTTTCAATAACTTTCTGGAACCATGACTTTGACCTTGTTGCTCTCTCTTCAGGTGCTTCATAGTAGTACCAGTAGAGCTTTCCAAGTTCAAAACATATCGTTGCATAACCGCTTTTATCAGCCTGAAGAGCATCAGCGTTGTTTGTCATATACTTTATAAGCATATCAGATTCATCTTTTGTGAAAACATAATCATCTTCCTTAAACGTCTTGATAAGTCCGAGATATGCCTCTTTTTCACCTGCCATATTCGGCACTTCTATACACTGACAATAAATATTTACTTTTTCAATGTAATCAGTATTGATCGTTGCCTGATTCAGAAGAGCCTGATAGGTATCGGTCGCTTTCTGTGTTGCAACAACATTCAGCACTATGCCGCCTGCCGCAAACACAATTGATGCCGCAAGTGCCGATATAAAGCCGCCTAGCTTTCTTTTCTGCTTTTTCTTATAACGGTCGTCTATTTCTTCATAATGGTCAAGTGCATACATAAGTTCCGCCGCAGACTGATATCTGTCTGCAGGGTTGCGCTGAGTACATTTCAGAATTATCCGCTCAAGTCCGCCCGACAGTCCGGGGTTTATCTGCCTTATCGGTTTCATTTCATAAGGCGGCTCGCTGGGATTACAGCCTGTCACAAGATGATATAAGGTTGCACCAAGACAATATATGTCGGTTCTCGCATCTGTCTGACCCATTCCGCCGAACTGTTCAGGTGCGGCGTAACCGACCGTGCCAAGACAGGTTGTGTCTGCCAGATTCTTCGCCTTGAACTCTCTCGCCGTACCGAAATCGATGAGCGTAACATTGCCGTCCGGCTTCAGCATAATATTTGCAGGCTTCATATCACGATATATTATGGGTGGCTGACGCGAATGAAGATATCCCAGAACGTCACATAGCTGCTTTGCCCACTTTATGACAAATTCCTGCGGTTGTGCGCCGTATTCTTCGAGCGCCTTATTCAGCGAGTTACCCTCGATATAGTCCATTATTATAATGAACGAATCTTCTGTATCTATTACGTCAATAATGCTGGGTAGATTGGGATGATTGAGTTTTTTCAGTATATCAGTTTCGGCTACCAGTCCTTGTTTTACCGCTTCAAAATCAAGCACGCCATCCTTACGGACTTCTTTGACCGCCCAGGTCTTATTTGCTTTCTCATTGATTGCCATATACACGACACTCATACCGCCCTGACCGACTTTGCTGAGTATCTTGTATTTGCCGTCTACGAGTGATCCGATATCAAGCATTTCTTCTCCTCCGATTTCAGAATGTTCTTATAGTTACTACCGAAATGTTATCGCGTTCATGGCGCTGTTTATTTATATCTATCAGCGTCTGTATATTCTGTTTCATCTTTTCGGCATCGGTCATTACAGCGGGGTTTAGGAAATTATATATTTCTCCCTGAGTAATCTCGTGTCTGAATCCGTCGCTGCAAAGCATATATATTGCGTTAGTCTTTATATTGCCGAAGAACAAGTCAGGATATACTTCGTCAGATGCGCCTACACATTGCAAAAGAACACTGCGTCTTGAATCGTTTTCAGCCTGTTCGGGCGTAAGATTACCAAGCTCAACTTCACGAGCCACTACAGTCTGGTCTTTTGTAAGTACTCTTACACCGTCGGATATCTCATACGCTCTGGTATCTCCGACATTTATTATGTAATATCTCGTACCGGTAAGAAGCAGTGCGGTAACAGTAGTACCAAGTCCGCTTGTAAGTCCGCATTTCTTTCCGTACACTTTGATTTTCTCGTTGTACTCAGTAACTATGCCTGTCCATTCTGTACGGATATCATTTTCGTTCATACCGTTTGCGCAAAGAACAGGAAGTCGGTTATCTCCCCATTTTCTGAAAGCGTTTACGAGAGAAGCACTCGCCACTTCGCCTTTTGAAAGACCGCCCATGCCGTCGCACAATACCGCAAATGCAATTTTACCGATTGACGTATTATATACGCAGGCGTTAAAACTGTCCTGATTTGTGCTTTTAGTTGTACCGATATCCGTTGCCGTGGAGATTATAAAATTCATATATACACCTCTTTATCCGTGCCGCAATACACATAATATCAATAAAGTCTGAACTCAAATTCTTCGTTGCCAAAGCGAATCTTGTCGCCATGACTGATAGGAGTTTCTATATTGCTCTGTATCATACTTCCGTTTACAAATGTATGGTTGGTCGAATTTGTATCAACAATGAAGAATTTATCGTTATTGGTGACAATATTTGCGTGGCTTCGGCTTACGGCGGTATTGTCGCCTATGAAATAATCCACATAACTCTTTTCCTTACCTATACGGAAGAACGGTTTATTGATATATATCTTCTCGCCGTTTTTGGTTCTTATAAGATGCGGAACCACAGTCTGTCGTGGCTGAGCTCCACCGTTAAGAACGGTGGTTTCTCCGGGCTTTTTACCGCTGAGCACTGTAGTTTCTCCGAAATTCAGATGCTGACCCTGCGCCATAACAGGTTGTGGAGCAGGCTGAGGAGTCGGCACTGGCGCTGATGCAGGCGCAGGTACAGATGACGGAGCCTGTACCGGAACAGGTGAGGGCGCAGGCATAGGCGGAATATTGCGCGGAGACTGATTGGAGATAGGAGTATTGGGTACAGGAACGGAGCCGGGAATATTTGAATTGGCTCCGTTCGGCTTGCCTGCGGGATAAAATGCCTGTCCTGCGGGGGCGGGGACGGGGAATTTATTATTGCCGTTTACACTGCCCGGTATCGCAAAACCGTTCTGGTTTCCTCCGTTCATCGGGCGAGGTACAGGCGGCTGTTGGTTTTTATTTTTCTTTTTGAAAAGTCCGAAGAACCCGCCTTTTTTCTTCTGCTGCGCCTGCGGCATCGGCTGTTGAGGCATGGGAGGCTGTGGCATAGCGGGACGAGATAAAGGCGGTTGGGACATAGGCGCAGGTCCGGGCATAGGCATAGATACAGGCTTAGGCATGGGCTTTGGTACTGGCTTAGGCATGGGCGCAGGCACAGGATTAGGCATCGGCATAGGCGCAGGTACAGGATTAGCCGCCGCTATAGGTGCAGATGCCGGCTTAGGCGTCTGCACAGGTATAGGATTAGGTACCGACATAGGTGTAGGTATAGGAGTCGGCATAGGTGCGGGTATTGGCATGGGAGCCGGAACAACAGTGTTGTTTATATTTTCAGGTGCCGATAAAGACATATTGCCCTTGATTTCATCTATCAGCATTTTAAAATCGCTGATGGAGAATACCGGATATGCGTTTAGAAAATTAATAATCTTGGCAATGTAATCACCGTTTTCGGTCTGATCAAAGTGTGTGCTGAACATTATGTTCTTGAAGAATGCATTCACATCAAACGGTTCCGCATTTTCTCTCTGTACGGGCAAACATATGAGGGAAACTTCACACGTTGATACATCAATAAAAATATAATTAAGATCAAGCACCAGTGATTCGATCGCTATCATATAATCCTCAGCAGCTATCATTGCGGCGGCTATGCCGTCAAATACCGTCAGCAGCCTTTTTTTTGATACTGCTCCTGAAAAGAACTGATTAACCGGAATCTTTGCCGATACATTATATTTTATGTACTTTTCCATATTGCTCTGCGTATAAACACATGCCGCAAGACCATTTATCTTATTATTTGTAATCATGCCGAGACACATCGTATCAATAATTTCGTTCTGGGATACCGAATACGACAGATATGTTATATGACCTTGGTTTTCGTATTCAAAATTCATTGTTATTCCTCCATCAATAATAGCATAATAATTTTATATAATTCCACACACCGTTTTCTTTCACGGCAGCTATGCCGTTACTGGCAAACGGTAATGCATCATCAAACTGCTCATTTACACGGATATCTTTGTTAGAATTTATGTAAACCCATTTTCCGTTTTCCTGAACAGGTGCAAGACCTATTGAGAATGATTTTGCCGCTGTATACGCCGGTTCGATAACTATATTGCCGTTTGCATCGGCAAATCCCCATTTTCCGCCTATGCACACTGCGGCAGGTTCTGTACCTGCGAACGGATAGGCATTATCAAAACCCTGAGATGATATCTGAGAACCGGTTTTATCAGTCATATAATATTTCCCGCCTGTCTTAGCAAATATTACCCCGTTATCAATGCACGTTTCGTACTCGTCAAGCAGAATATCCTCATATACATAATCAGTGATCATGTTTTCGCCACTATCTATAAGTGCCCATTTATCACCTTTTTTTACTGCCGCAACACCGTTTTTAAAATTTGTAGCGTAATCATACGGCAAAGTATCCGCAATATCAAAAGCCGCATCTGTATAGCCATACTTACCGTTTTTTGCGACTCTTATTTTCCCGTCGCTTGAAAAAGACAGCTTTTCAACTTTTTCAGACGGACGGGCAATTTTAAAACCATCGGTATTGATAATATACCACTCGGTGCCGTCATTTACAGCCGTACTTGAACTGATAAACACATTAGCGTCTTCAAACGCAGGCGCTATAAGATAACTGCCGCTGTCAGTTATATAGCCATATTGTCCGTCGCTTTTTACCATTGCATAATTTCCCAGGAATGTTGTAGCGCCCTCCAGGTTCATCTTGACGTATTTATACTTATAAATACATTCAATGTAATAATTTCTTACTTTTTCTGTTGCTGCACCGGCGTCTTTTGCGGTATTTGCAAGATTTATCACATTCTGATATTCTTCATTGTCATAATAATATGAGCACAATCTCTCATACGCCTCTGCAGACTGAGGAAAACGGACAACATAACTTTTGAGTGCGGCATCATAAAATGAGTCGCCAAGCAATCTGGTCTGCTCCAGATATTCTTTATACACGCCCTCGTCATCGCTTTTTATATTCATTGCTTGTCGATATTTCTGTACTGCCATATACGGCACCTGATTTTCGGCATTTGCCCTGGCGCTCGCCAGATAAGTATCATATTCATCATTTACCGAAACAAATGATTCTGCCTTTATAAACAGCACTATAACTCCGGCAAGTATAATTATCGCTATAGCTATCAGTTTTACTTTCATCGTGCTCTCCTCACACACCCAATATAATATTTATCAACAATCCGACCGCCACAAAAGGTGCCATCGGTACAGCCGACTTTTTGGTTGCCTTTTTTGTTATCAGAAGTATTACAGATACAATTGCCATAATCAACATTGACACCAGCAATATGGTGTATGTGTTTTCAAGACCGTAAAGTAGTCCTATCACAAAAAACATTTTTACATCACCCATACCAAGTGCCTTTTTGACTATCAGCGACACTATAAAAAGTCCACCGCCGCATACGCCTGCACCAAGAAGCGAGTACAGCATTATACTTCTGAAAGATGTATGCGCAACAAAAATTTCAATCAGTGAAAGCAATACCCAGAAAGCAATACCTGCAATTATCAATTTGTTAGGAATTATCTTTTCTTTGAAATCTATATAAGCAAGCGCTGATATCCACATCATAACAGCCGCATTCATGGCAGACTGCATAAGTACGTTTCCGATTACATAACAGCCGTATAAATAAACAGCAATCGAAACCATAAGCGTTGCAACGCTTATCAATATCAGTTTCCTGTCATATTTCAATTTAAAGAACCGCTTTTTCTCGTCTTCATCTTTTCTGTATGTAATATACATATAAATGAAGAATTGAGCTACAATCAGAAATATAAATGTGAGCACTGCGAATAAAATATCACTCATAATTATTCTGTACTCCCATAGTCATAATTTCCGCCGGCTTTTTCAATTTTGAACTTAGCGTTAACATTTGACGGATATTTGCCTTCGGCTTTTCCGTCATTGCATGCTACCATAACCGTTCTGAGTTCTTTTTGTATACTACTATATTCTTCTTCGGATATATTCTCAGGCACGTAAATAATAAATGTATAATCAATTTTTTCCGTTTTACTGATCTCGCCTGCGTCTTGTCTCTGCTTCATATCCGCTAAATTGCTCATCATAAATACGGAGTAACGCTCATCTTCAGCAGTTTTCGCAATGCCACAACTATAATATTGATTTGGCGCCAGCGTGGTATCATAACAACTGCCATACATCATTGCGTAATTCTCATCAATTCCGTATTCACTGAAAAATTTTTCTCTGAACGCCAATATTTGAATCGGTTCGTCTAAATTCGGACCTCCGTCGCCCATATGCCAAAAGCTTCCCTCTATATCAACTTTTTCTTCGGGCTTTTCGGTTTCGGCAGGAGCAGTTGTTTCATCTGCTTTTGTTGTTTCTGACGGTTTTTCAGACTCAGCCGGATTATCTGCTGTGTTCTGACCTCCGCCTGTTGTTGCCGCAGGAGCTTTCTCCTGGATTTTTGCCTGCGGATTGTCTCCCGCAAGCCAACCTCTTGCTACTGACTCCTTGCATATCGGTACATCAAGCGTTGCCCAGTTGAAAAGCTGAACCATACTCAGTCTGTAATAAACAACAATATGTACATCTCCGTTTTTTGTAGCGTCGTTTACATCAACGGTATTGAACAGCGTTGACATTTTGAAGTTCATGCCATCAAGACCGTCTACCACTCCTATGGCTTTCAGCTTTTCGTTTGCCTCACTGACTGATGAGCCGAAGTGTTTTGCTACAAACAGCCTCGACAAAGGTGCGGCGATACAATGTGAAGTCAGAATATCTATTGTTTCCTTTCCGGCGATAGCCGCTATACTTTTCATATATGCCATCGGATTATCCTGTACTGCTCCGAACGCATTATCGATGGTCTTCATCGATTTTTCGATATCAACTGCATCGGTTTTTAAGCTTGACAGCGCATTCTGAATATCATCAAGATTCAGGTTGCCTTCTTCAATAGCGTTCTTGACATTCGTTGATTGTTCAACTGAATCGTCCTGAGCACCGGCAAGCGCTGTGTAAAACTCATCTACACTTCCGATAACGCCGTTGATATTTGCCTTTTCGGCGTCTACCTTTGCCGCATAATCATCGGAAAGCTTCTGCAAACCGCTCATCTTGTAAAAGTAAGAATATTGCGTCAGCTCTTTTGTTGCGGTATCGACCGCATTCGATATGAGCATCTGTGCACGGCAGAAATTAACGACGTTCAATATAGTAAATATTACGAACAGAAATCCGGCAAACGAAATTACCGCCTCTACTACAGCCGACGCCTCATCCTCTTTAAGCTTTTCGATTATACCTTTCTTCATATGTATCACCACTTTTCTTATCTTTTGTTTTTAATATCCGGACAGACCGTTGTACTGAAGCTTTGCCGCCGGTGTAAAGTCACCGTCCACTTCTGTCGTAACTCCGTTTTCCGCATCCGAAAGTATATTCGTGAAGAAATCCATATTCATAAACAGCATATCCACATCAACTGACGCATGAACGGCAACATATGTCTTTGCCTGTGACATTCTGAAATTTGAACCGTCATCTTTCGTCAGCATATGCTGATATGTGGCGCCGTTGCTTGTCTTGGCATTCGTAATGTTCATCTGTATAACATCTGCGGTTCTGTTGAGTATCGGCTTATCGTTTACTGATATAGATATAAATGTAAACAGCATCAGATAATCTTTATATCCGAACTTTATTGCAGATGCCAGCGATGAACTTGAATTGCCCTTAAGATTGTCAACACCGCCTCCGATTGCGTTTTCGCCTGTTTCCAGGAAGTTCTTTGAGAAATCGTTGGTTGTTTCTATTATCTTTTTCTTAAGCTCATCCGTTGCCTTATCTGTAAGCTCTTTTGTCTTGTCGCCGACATATCCGTTGATTTTTTCCTGTACTTCTTTGGTCAGTTCTGTAGCCTTACCGCTTAATGTGCTGCCAATATTGTCTACGGTTTCTTTCAATCTCTTTGATAAATCCATCTTGAAGTTGTTGAGTTCTGTTACAAATGTTGAATAGGCTTCACTTGAATCAAGTTTACCTATTTTTTCCTGAATATTAGTCTTTGTTTTGTCTATCACTCCGTTTAACTTTTCTTCTACGTCAGAAAGAATAGAATCGGCAATTTTATTGCCGCCAAATCTGGATTGAAGCTCATTGTGCAGACTTCCTGAAATTTCATCAAAAGCTTTTCCTACTTCGGCCTTTATTTTTTTCGGATCGTCCAGGAACTGAAGATCATTCAGCTTTTCTTCAATTATTGATTGAACATAATTGCTGGCAGAGTTGACTATTTCATCTATTTTACTCTGGGTTGCAGAGGTCAGATTTTCATTCAGCTCATCTATCGAAGTCGTTATATTGTCTGCTGTCGCATCAACGATGCCCTGTATACCGTCAGATATTTTCTTTGCGCCCTCTTTTACGACTTCAACAGCAACATCTGCTATTTTTTCAGCCGCAGTTTCAAAGGCGTTTTTCAGCGACAACGTCCATGTATCCTTTGACTTAACAATCGCAACCTTAAGTCCATCTTCCATCATAACAAGATCTGTGGCAGATTCGCCTGCGGCAAGCGCTAACTGAAGAACTACCTGTACGATCTGATAAGGCACAAATCCGCAGGTTGCTGCCTGTACCGCAAGACCTACGTTTCTGGTCAGGTTTCTTATATCGCTGTTAGTAAACGCATATATGCAGTTAAATGCAAATCTTATTGCATAGATGCTGGCTTTTGCGTATGTGACATTCTTTTCGGCGCTTTCGTTGCCATATAGAATATATTCTATCTCCGCACCATAGAAATAGTTGTTTGCCGCTTTCATCGGATAACTGCTGAGCATTTTCTGCTTATCGACATATTTGCCTGTGATATCTGAATCGGAAAGTGCTGATTCAGCCTTCATAAATGCGGTCATACTTGTATCGCCTTTTGAATTTTTAGCAATACCTTCACCGTTGACAAGCTCATCCTGTATCAACGTGTTATAAGAGAAATTCTCAAAAATGTAAGTAAGTATGTATACATTCTCAAGTGCGTTTTCAGCTATATTGCCTATACCGTTCAGGATCTGTCCGAGCACGTTTGACTGTTGAGTAAATCCGCTTGATGCGTCTATCTTACCGTCTTTTTCATCCAGCTTGTACTGAGTATTGCTCTGTCCTCCTTTATCTGCTCCTTTTGACGGCAAATCATTCGGTGCGGTTTTTCCTTTATATGAATATCCATAATTGCCTTTTACCGCAGTATTGCTATTTCCGGAATTTCCTTTGTTGTTTTCTGATTTTGACAATTCTTCGCTTTTTGGCGGAATAGTAGCATTTTCCGCACTGCTTCCGTTATTGCTACTCTTCAGTTTGTTTTTAGATGTCTCATAGCTGTTTTTTATCGTTGTGTCAGCAGCGGTTTTCGTACTTTCATCCTTATATGTTGCATTCAGATAAACAAGGAACGTCACCGGTATAATAGTCGGAGAAAGGAACTTGTATTCGCTATCAATCTCAATTTTTCCCGGCTTTTCGCCTTTATACAGCGTGTTCAGCTTTGAATTTGCGTCCTCAACCGTAACCACTTTACCGAGCGAATTCTTGACATCAGACGGTATGGCGGCAAGAAGTTTATCTGCTGTTTTGATATCCTTGATTTTTGTTTTGCCGTATTTGAAGTTATCGGATCTTGTAAGGATACTTTTAAATTCGTTATACTCATTCAGCCATGACGCTAAAAGCTTGCCTCTGAAATCGTCAAGCTTTTTCGTGTCATACTGCTTGTGAGCGGCTTCAATATCCGCTTTGTTCTGTTCGCTGAAATTATCGCTTCCGGCTTTGTTTTTATATTCGTTGTTTTTAGTGTTCCAAGTGTTGAGATTCGTATTATATGTTTCTATTGCAGTTCTTGCAACGCCGAGCTGTTCATCTATCGCAGTAAGCTGTTCGGCAATTTTACTTACATTGTCCTCAATTTTAGCAAACTGCGTACTTACCGCACTTACCTTCTCAGTGATCGTGTTTTTAGCGGCGGCTATGTACTTCTTATAAAATACTAAATCGTTCTGATAACGGTTTCCGAAATTAAAATAGTTGTTAAGACAAGCCTTGTAATTTGCCGTGTCGCTTGCCTGTTCGTTTTTCTTTGCGTCATAAGCGTTCTTTTTGGTGTGTGCGTCGTCAACAAGCGCTTTATAACCGTTTACAATTTCATTGTAACTGCCTATTGCATCCTTTATATCATCAACCGTAATGCTATGCCTGCGAAGACTGAGCAGTAACTTATACAAGTCGTTATCGTCAACCGATGAACCGACTTTATCCTTCATATATGTATCAAATGTCTTTGATGTTGTGTTATTTGCAATTTCTTTGAAATAGGAATCAGCGGCATTGCAGACTGAAGCATATTTGACATTTGTCTTGAGCGATGAACCGATTATCTCCTTGGTCACCTTTATATATTTGTCGTGTGTATCGCTGCTGTTTTCTTTATAATTATTATTGACAAAGTTGTTGAAATTCTTGAAACCATAGCCGCTGACCGTCTTGGTGGCAGTAGGCATACTGACCTTCTGCGATAACATATTTGATACTACAGTGTGCAGATCTTCATTATCGCCGTTATTGATCCCGTTGAGAAAATCGTAAGAAGTATTGTAATTCTTGTTCGCATCGTTTATGCCGTCAACATAACTCTTTATATTGTTGTAATATTTTGTGGCATTTGACTTTGCTGATGATACCTTGCCGTTTGCGGTATCCATTTCCTTCTTTGCGGAGCTTACAGCTTTTCCTGCCAGCGTATTGTAGTTATCGTAGTACTTTCCGAGCGTATATATATTCTCCAGTGTGGATTTTACATCACTGTATTTTAAAGTACCCGTATCGGTCAGAAATTTCTCATACTCGATAAACGTATTTATAGCGTTGGTTTCATTGATAATTTTATAATTATCTCCTGATTCCGAAATATTTTTGTGATCAAGGAAGCTTGCATTAACATAAGAATTTGCCGTTTTTTTCTCTTTTCCGGAAGCATTGTTGAGCTTTGCTATCTGATCTGTCAACTGCTTTTTTGCTCCGTTATAATCCGAAGCGGTCGAAACAGATATACTTATGCCTGACTTATCATAAATCAGACCGTTTCCTCCGTTCTTGATGAAGAACTGAGAATGCCCTGCATCAAGCTTGCTTAAATATAAAGAGTCTACCTTGGGCGAATTCAACAGGAATATCATAGCAAGCTGATTTGCTTTCTGATAGTTATCACCGCTCCATGACGAATTATACTTACCTACCTGTTCATCGTATTCTTTGATCTTAACCAGATTGCCGTCGCTTTTGCTTACTTTTCCCTTTACAGCTTCCGCTCCGCTGTCTGTATTTATCGAGTCAATGAGCTTATCGTGTTCCCTGATAAGCTTCATAGCTGTCGCGCACGCCTGATTAACATCCTGTGTGCTCTGCTGTGCCTCGACCTGTGCCTTGGTAACTTCCGTCTGCTTTTCAACATTCTTGAACGCTTTTACAGAATCAAGAAAACTCATACCGAAATTCACCGGAGCACGATATTTCATATAATCAACTATCTGTGAGCGCAGTATCTCCGGATTGGCAAGTGAGCTGTCGTCAATTTTCTTTACGGTAAATTCATTGACGGACATATCAATAAAATTGCTTGCCTTTTTGTCTTTTGTACCGGCTATAAGCGCTTTGAAGTCACCCATAAGGTAATCGACATATTCATCGGCTTCCGCTGTATTTACCACGCCGTAAGATACCAGCGTCTTAGAGAAATAATCCTTCAATGATTTTGCCAGTTCTTCATCGCTCTGTCCCTGCGACATAGCGAATAAGCCGTAGACGTCCTTGACTATCGTATCATAGTTTGCAAGCGCTGTGTTCATTGCAAGGTCACCGGCGCTTGATACCATAGAACGTGCCATATTGGTACGCGAAGCATCAACTATAATAGCCGACATTGTCATCATCGGCAACATTATTATAACCATAAGTACAGTTATAGAACCCTGTATTCTTCTCTTGGTCTTCGCCTTAAGCTTCATATCTTTCCACCCCGATCATTTCTTGTTCTTGAACGAACCGAACCAACCCGATACTTTGGACACCATATTTTTTATATTATCGGTTATATGCAACTTGTTATCGATCTGAGAAATTACATCTACTATCAGATCCGCATTCCTGATAAATTCATCCGGATCGTTTACCGACATCTTTGCGGTAGCTTCATATTCATATTTGATATCCATCCCGAATTTTCCGAAAAAGCTCAGCAAAGGATATTCCGCTTTCACAGTTACGGTAACGTCCTGATACAGCACTTTGTTTACACATTTGTACTTTACATCGTCTACTTTAAGATCTCTCCACTTTATACGGGTTTTGTCGATAATTTCTCTGACCTCCCTGTTCACCTGTTCGTCAATTTTCGTTCCACCGCCGAAAAGGTATCTGTAAGGGTGTATATTCTTTTTTATGCCGGCAAAACTGTATTTTTCGCTTCCGTCGCCTACCGTAGCATTTATGCTTGTATCAAGTGCGCCGATCTCGCTGCTGGAAGATCTTAAGATGCTTTCATAGTTAGGGTCGCTTATGCAATGCGCCGCATAGATTGCGCCGCGCTTTGCCGCTGATTCCACCGTGCTCCTGTCGTGTATTATAAAGCACATAAGGATCAACGCATATATCACTATAAAAATCAGAGGTAAAACTATTACATTTTCAATCAGCGCATTAGCGTCTTCGCTTTTGATTCTTTCAATAAGATTCTTCATTTCTACCTCCGGTTATTGTTATCAAAAGTGGCTCCGTCGAGCACAACGGAGCCGACTGGTGACATTACGTCCATTCAGGTACAACGTCGCCCTGATTGGTATCCTTATCACCGTTTTTAAGCAGACCATTCCACAGATTCTGCACAAGCTGAATAAGCTGATCCTTGAATATAAACGCAAGGATAAGAACTATACCGACGATTATGAGCGTTGCGATAAGCTCTGCACCGCCTGCCTGCTCCTTAAAGGTGCGTCTGAACCAACCGTCGATCTTTAAAAGACCGAGTGACGCCGTTCTCTTTGCCATTGCCATCATTGTGAACATATCGATTTCCCTCCTTCATCAATAATTTTATCCTATATACCCATCTTACTTACGATGGGAACAAGAATCATAACAAATATTCCTATCAGAATAAGTCCGAGAGGAATCATCAGCTTGTTGGCTGCCGCCTCGCCCTGTCTGCGTACAAAGTGTTTCTTTTCTTCCCAGCAGAGTGACGACTCGGATTTAAGAAAGTCTACAAGCTCTTTATTACCTTTTGACAGGTTCTGTACCAGCATAGATATAAACTTTTTAACAAACTGAACTCCGCAACGGTTACCGAATGATATGTACGCGTCAACTTCCGACGCACCGTTTCTGATATCGACAACCGTCGTCTTCATTTCGTCATACAGTACGCCTTCGCCCGTATAAGCGATATCTTCCCATGCCTCACGGGTGATCATACCTGCGTTTATAAGCAGAGCCATTTTTGCTACCATATCAGGAAAGTCACGGGTAATTACCGCCTCACGCTCTTTCATTACATCGGCAATTTTAGAATCGGCATAATAGAAACCGATACCGCCGGCAAACAAGCCGAAAAGGCTTAACAGAGGATTTCCCAGAGCGACGCCCAACAGCGGGGCAAACATCACTCCGATAGACAGATAAGTAACTTTTTCCGCAACATTTATGCGATAGTAATATTCTCCGAAACGCTCTCCGTAAACGATCTTCGCCTGCGCTTTTCTTTTCTTGTCAAACATCGTGTCGTAAGAATATCCGATCACGCTGAGAATTTCCATGCCTACCGGATACAGCTCTTTCAACACATATTTATTACCTTCAAGCGGTGCGATCATTTCACCGTGTTTTCTGCTTCCTATAAGCAATAAGCTTATCCAGACGACCGCCAGAACGGCATATATCAAAAAGCAAATAAAATCTCCCACTGCAGTACCTCCGCTCAGAGCTTGATATTGAGAATCCTCTTGCTGATAAAGTAAGCAAGAATGAATATTGCTATTGCCGCTGTTACCGATATTATTCCAACGGGTGATTTAAGATCAATAAGGTCTCCGCCCATAGATTTCAACACTATTATGAATACAACGGGCATAACAAGCATTATATTCTGCTCATTCTTCTGACCGGCAACCATAGTTTCAAGTTCCATCTGAATTTCAATCTTGTCGCCGATAATCGATGTCGTATTCTTGATAACGTCTTTTATATTACCGCCCTTTTTATAACAGGTAGCAAAAACATTCGCAAAGTTTCTGACATCATCAATGCCGCTTCTTTCGGCAAAGTTAAGCAAAAGATCTTCAATACCTATGTTATTGTCAAGTCCTATACGGATAAGCCTGACTTCTTTTACTATGTCAGCCTCCGGAGTAAACTGCACTGCCAGGTCTTCTTCGGCACCGGTAAACGAATCAAACATATTTTTTCCGGCTCCGATCGAGGTGCCGAGTGCGTCAAGCAATCCCCTGAACTGCGCCGTAAGCTTCTTCTTTCTTTTATTTATTACCTGTTTTTTTCGTAGCGGTACAAAGAAAATTCCGCATATTGCTCCGATTATGATCGACACAAAAATATTTTCATAGAAAATATACAGCACTGCGCCGCTTACCAACATACCGATAAGAAACCACGCCGCCTTTTCTTTCACAGTGGCATTATATACATTATAATCGGTGCCTTCTCCGACCAGCGGCTGAACCGGTATATACTTTTCTTTCTTTTTCAAACTCATATCTGTTCACCTAAAATTCGCTTCTTACTCCGGCAAGCTGCAGTTTAAACGTGTTCTTCATCGGATTTTTGGTTCGGTGAAGCGTTCCTGATACCCTCTCCAGCGTGCTGTTTTCATCTTCTTCAAATACATATAACGGATTGAGTATTATCTTTCCGTTTTCGTATCCTACAACCTCGGTTATCTCCATAGTTTTTCTGGATTTGTCCCTGAGCCTGGAAAGGTGTATAATTATATCGACAGCAGACGCTATCTGCTGTCGTATTGCTTCAAGCGGCAGACCCGCTGCGCCTTGAAGCACCATTGTTTCAAGTCTGCTTAACATATCCTCTGTTGAGTTGGCATGTCCGGTCGAAAGAGAACCATCATGACCGGTATTCATCGCCTGAAGCATATCCAGAGCTTCTCCGCCACGGACCTCTCCGACAATTATTCGTTCGGGTCTCATACGCAGTGACGATTTAATAAGATCTCTTATGGTGATCTGTCCGGCACCCGATGCGTTTGCGTTTCTTGTTTCAAGGCTGACAAGGTTATCTATGCCTTCTATTTGCAACTCGGCAGAATCTTCTATTGTAATTACACGTTCGTCTTTAGGTATATAATTTGACAACGCATTAAGAAACGTCGTTTTACCTGAACCGGTACCTCCGCTTATAAATATGTTGTACTTTGCCTTGACAAGCATTTGCAGTTTTTCAGCTATTTCTTTGGTAATTGAGCCGTACTGTATAAGCTTTTCAATTGTCATAGGTGTTTTTGAGAATTTTCTTATAGTAACAGTAGGACCGCACAACGCTATAGGCGGCAAAACAACATTTACACGTGATCCGTCCGGTAATCTCGTATCGCATATAGGATTTGCCTGGTTTACCTCTCTGCCCGCCAAACCGACTATACGCTGAATGATATCTTCGAGCCTTCTCTGGCTTTCAAATTCTTTATCAAGCTTAAAAAGTCTGCCGTTCTGCTCAATAAATATATTCTGAGGGCCATTTATCATTACTTCCGTAATAGTATCGTCGCTTATAATAGAATCCAGTAAGCCAAATCCTCGGATAGAGCTGTATACCTGCTCAACTATGGAAACCTGCTGTTCTATTGAGATATACTGCCCGGAAAGCTTTTCCATAGTTATAGCTTCAACTTTTTCCTGTAATTCCTCGTCGCTGAGTTTACTAAGAGGTAAATTTTCAGTAATGTATTGTTTTATTTCCGCTACTATCTGCTGCTCTTTCTCAAATACCACCTTACTCACCCCTTATACTAAAGCATTAAACAATTCCAGATTAGACAATTCATTTATCATCTGTCTGGTTGTGTAACCTTCGTATCTTTTAATTCCACCAAGCTCGTTGAGTTCATCTATTTCGGGTTTGTAAGAATTCCGACTGCTTACTCTGTTGAAAAGCAGATTGGATTTCATAAAAATTCTATGATCTTTTTGTTGCTCAATAATGTTAAGTGTTGATATTGCCCTTTCAAGTTTCTGATTTGATATCACCGAACCATCAGAAACAAATACTATTTTCCAGCATTCTTTCAGTATATTCAGCTGCTCCTCTTTGAGCGAGAAGTCAAGGTCAAGGACAATATAGTCGTATGAACCGAATATTTTGAGCTCATTAAGAAGCTTTACCTTCTCTGCACCGCTCAGCTCCTGCATATCAAGCGCCGTTTTACTTGCAGAATAAAAATATACCCCTGTTTCATCCTGCTTTACAGAGCTTTCAAGCCTTAAAGAAATGTTACTCTTTTTACTCTTTATTGCATATATCACATCGCTGAAAGTGCTGTTTCCTTCGCCTTGGAAATAAACATCAGAACTTCCGTAATTTTCAAGATTCAAGTACAACACTTTTTTGTTTTTCTTTGCCAGACTCAAAGCGCAGGACGCTGCAGCTGTGGAGGCTCCGGTTCCTCCTGAAGGTGACATAAATGCTATTGTTTTTGTATCGCCGTTTTCCGAGAAATGCATACTGGTAATATTGGAGCTGTTTTCAGAATATAGGTTAAGAACTTGTTTATATATAAGATCAGCTTTCTGAAATTTGCAAACTGCTGTTTCGTTATTTACAGATTCAATATCTGCAGAAGCTACAAGATAAGCTAAGGCGCACTTTTCTGATAATTTTGATCGATCTATCTCAAAATTATCGCTTGACAATAGTACATCGATTTTCATCTGGGAAATTACCTGTAATGCTATTTCCGGGTCTGTAAATGAGTATACCTCAAGTTTATCGGCATATCGTGCATTAAACGCTGATACAATACGTTCAAGATATATTTTATCATTTTCCAATATAGCCAGTTTAATCTTCATATTCTTCTCCTCGCCACAAATACAGCTCCGCTCTGAAAACGGAATCCGTATAACAATATTTCATCAGATATGCGAAGTTACACAGCGGCTGCACGTTTCTATATAATTATTAACTACTGTATTTTTCAGTCGGTAATCAGTCCAACCGTGTAATATGAACATTTTAACGAACAATTTTGCGTAGAAGTATGTGTTCTTAACTGACAGAAAAGGTGGTAGTAACTATTTGTGAGATTCCGTTGTATTTTCTGAAATTTTCTCAAGTAATTCACGCTTTCTTTCAATAGAGGAGTGTACATATGTATTGAGTGTGACTGATACGTTAGCGTGTCCGAGAATTTCGCTGAGAGATTTAATGTCAACACCGCCTTCTATGCAACGAGTAGCAAATGTGTGACGCAAAACGTGATAATTGAAGGGTGATATTCTGCATTTTTCCAACACTGTATGAAATCTGTACTCAAAAGTTCTCGGACTTACAAAAGAAGTTTCTGCTGAAATAATGTATTCTGAGTTTCTTGTTTCATATAAAAATATCAAGGGCTTCATTAGCTGTGATATAATCGGAATTTCACGGATTGAAGACTGAGTTTTCGGGGTATCTATTATTAATTTACTTTTGCTGCTGTTTTCATCATCGCTTTTTACACGGGAAACAGTTGAGTTTACTTTCAATATTGCTTTTTGGAAATCTATATCTGACCACTTCAATGCACATATCTCCCCTATTCTAAGACCTGTATTCAAAGAAAGCAGTATGCCCATATTAGTTGGAGTTAGATGAGAAAATAAGTAATCTTCCAATGTTTTTTGATTTATCTTATCCATAACACGAATTTCACCTTTTTCGTTTTTAGGCATATGTAACTTGATTCTTATAGGTGAACTATATCCTTCGTCTATTGAAAAATTGATTATTTCAGTTATAATTATCATGATATTCTTTACATATGACGCCGCTAGTCCTCCGTTTTTGTCGATTCTGCCATGTTTCAATTTATGATTCATGAAATCAGCCAGCAGTACCGAATTTATCTGTGAAATACAAATATCGCCCAATTCAGGAATAATATGCTTGTCTATAAGATTGCTATATTTTAAATAGGTAGAACCTTTGAGATGAATTTTACTGTATCGCTTCCATAATTCTGCGGCTTGTTTCAACTTTATTTCCGGATCAGAGTCTGTTTTACTATATGAAGACGTTTTACCGGTGAAATCAGATGTGATTTCTGTTTTTTTACACAAAGATGTGTCAATGAAAATATTATCATAATTTATGCGATTTTTATATAGGTGGTTTTTTCTTAGCTTTTTGACCTTTTTAATTTTAATATCACGATTTGTTCTTGACATACACATATTCCTTTCTATTAAGTGACAACGAAACTTTATCGTTTTTCTAACAATTCTGTTTAATGAAACTTAAATTAAATTCATTCAAATCAGAAAAATGTATTAATTATAAAATATAAATCACCTTTCGATTGTTGACACATATCACAAATGGTGATATAATATAAACAAAAGTAAGATTTTGTCGAAGTTAAGAACACATACTTCTACGCAATCTTCCTCTATTCAATATTAATATTATATATGGAATAAGCGTACATCACAACATATTCGTTATTACCGTAAAATTTTTTAAAGTCTTGCATTTTTTCTGTCAGTAATATAAAAATCATAAGGTATATATGGTATATAGATAAAAGCACCTGCAATATGCAAGTGCTTTTATAGTTTACAGTGCTAATCATGACTATTATAGTGCCTTTTTCTCATCAAAAATTACAGGCGGATTCTTGATCCGAACCCGCTGAAGCAATTTTTCTGTTTTTCTGTACACAACTATTGACAAAGAGTATTTTTATATCAAATGGTGCGACGACAGATATTGAAATTGTTGCAGAAAAAGTATATAATGAAAATACATTAAAAGCTATTGGTTTTACAACCGGATCTGATAAGTACAAAGGAGAAAGAATTATGTTTATTCCGGAAAATAACCGTTATGAGAAAATGGTATACAACCGACTGGGCAACAGCGGACTGAAAGTGTCTGCCGTATCGCTCGGATTATGGCAGAACTTCGGCTTCGGATCGGATTTTGCAAATGCCGAAAAAATGGTACACACCGCATTCAACCTTGGCATAACTCATTTCGACCTTGCCAACAATTACGGTCACCCTTATAACGGAAGTGCAGAAGAGAACTTTGGAAAGATACTCGACCGCGGGATGAGAGAATACCGTGACGAAATGTGCATTTCAACAAAAGCAGGTTATGAAATGTGGGACGGACCTTACGGTGATAAGAACGGTTCAAGGAAATATCTTACAGCGTCCCTTGATCAGAGCCTTAAACGTATGAAGCTCGATTATGTTGATATCTATTATCATCACATTTTCGACCCCGGCACACCGCTTGAAGAAACAGCGCTTGCGCTTGATAATGCCGTAAGACAGGGTAAGGCTCTCTATGTAGGAATATCGAACTATAACAGACAGCAGACCGCAGAAATACAGAAAATATTCAAAGAGTTGCGCACACCTTTTATAGTAAATCAGCCGTCATATTCAATGCTCAACCGCTGGGTGGAACGTGACGACCTCGATAAATACTGTCTTGAAAATAATCTGAGCCTTGCCGTATTCTCACCGCTTTATCAGGGCTTTCTTACAGATAAGTATCTCCATGGAGTTCCCGAAGATTCGCGTCTTGCGAAAGGAGGCGCTCCGTGGCTGGATGGACAGCTTGATGATGTAATGTTGAAGCGTCTTAATACTCTGAATGAAATTGCGCTGAGCAGAGGTCAGAAGCTCTCCCAGATGGCGCTTTCATGGGTGCTTCGTAATAAGGCGGTGGCAACGGTTCTTATAGGTGCAAGCCGCCCTGCACAGATAGTTGAAAACGTTGAGTGTATAAATAAACTTGACTTTACCGATGAAGAAATAAAAGAAATAGAAAATGTGCTGAAGTAATACAGTATAAGAACAGCGGCAGACCGTCCGGACGG
>ENA-OPYH01000436-OPYH01000436.1-human-gut-metagenome-genome-assembly--contig:-NODE-436-length-27081-cov-5.990787_pt1 | contig 27081 bp, 28 predicted proteins | sample MGYA00241254_ERZ501488 | MGnify/ENA primary metagenome ERZ501488 (study PRJEB25962, sample SAMEA2042660) | human gut metagenome | biome: human gut; feature: human-associated habitat; material: faeces...
TTCGTTCTTTTGCTCATTCAAAAGAATGAAGATGAATAATAAAAAGAAATAAAAAATTGATAACGTATAATCAAAGACGAAAACAAAATTAAAAGTTACATGAATAAAAATGTAAATAAAAATTAAAAATATAATAACCTAACTACAAAGCCACACCCCCTACCCCCAAAAAATCTTTTAATGTAAAATTTCACGAAAACTTTATACATAAAAAAACGCATCCCACCCTTTACCGGGCATGGATGCGTTTTTTATGTGTGTCTATAAATTTTTGCGTTGCTGATTAAAGTCTGCCTGCCAGCACTTCGTCCAAACGGCAGAACATATCGTAATATTTTGCCCTGGCATCGCGCACTATTTGCAGGGCAATGGCACTGTTATAAGCGTGCGCCACATTGTTGCGCGTGGCAAGAGCTTCCAGCCACAGCTGTTCATCATCAATCAGCCCGGCCTTATAGGCTGCTTTTAAAATACTTTTGGGCGAACCTGTTGCCGCTTCGCTAACGCCTTCGTTTACAAGCAGTTCTTTCATTGCTTTCCATGATTGTTCAAAGCAAATTTCGTACAATGCCACAAGCCCCGTAAGCACAACATTATTGTACGGTTCTTCGTAATCGTAAATATCTTTAAGGTTTTTTCAGTGCGGCTTTAAAATTTTCATACTTTTTCATACAACACTATCCCTTCATCAGCAATGGCCTGCCGCAGTTCTTTCTGTACCGGTTTATCCAAATCAACAACATCAAAGCACAAAAGTGTTGACGTTTCTTCAATATCCAACGCAAATCGCGCAGTGTTGCCGCCCGTAACAGCAAGGTCAATATCGCTTACTTTGGTAAAATCTCCGCGCGCGCGGGGGCCGAAAAGAATTACCCGTACAAGCCCGCACTGCTGTGCCATCTGGCGTATTTCTTTTATTACAACAGGATTAATGCCGGTATTTTTCATAGCAGCCTCCCAAAAATTTCTGATATTAGTATACCATACGCCACAGAAATAAAAAAGCAGCGGGTATGCCCCGCCGCCGTTAAACAGTTTTACGCCGCTTTTTTGCCTGGCTTGATAACAGCCACCATCGCATAAGCGATAATGCACACCAGCCACTCCATGTAAATGATGTTGGGCAGAATGCGCACTGCCGGGAAGAATTGCCACAAAATAAGCATTACAAAACCGGCAAGCAGTGTCCAGAAGCCTGCTTCTTTGCAACTGTGCTGCGGGAAAAACAGCGCCACGATAACAATTACCGTAAACGCCGCCGTCAGGCTCAGGCCTATCATAATAGTGCCCAAAATGCTCGATACCGTCATGGCAAGGCCGAGTGTCATTAAACCGGTAAGCATTACGCACAGGCGCGTCATTAAAATTTGCCTGCTACCGTCAGCCGCAGGGTTAACGAAACGTTTGTAAATATCGTTGCTGAACAGCGTACCGGCAGATAAAAGCAGGTTGCACGCGGTGGAAACATCGGCTGCCCACAGCGCCGCAAGGGTAATGCCGGCCAGAAGCGGCTGCAAGCTTACAATAACCTCGGGCAGGGCAAGCGCAGCCTGAGCATCCGGGTACATTGCCTTGGCACAAATGCCGAGGAACGCCGCCAAAACGCCTACCGGCAGCATAATAATACCGCCCCATACAAAGCCTTTTTTAGCCGTTTCTGCGTCTTTAGCGCCGAGCGAAATCTGCAAAATGCTCTGCAGGGAAAGGTTTACGGTAATTAAGGTTACTACCCAGCTGGTAATGGTTACCATGCCAACGCCTTCCGTAAAGCTGAACCATGGCACACCGGCAGGCAGCGATGCAGCCAGCCCTTCCATTCCGCCGACGCGGTAAAACTGCACTACCGTTGCAATTAAAATGCCAACGTAAATTAATACAATGTTCATAACATTGGAAAGAGAAGCAGACCACATGCCGCCGATGAAAGTAATGCCGATAAATACGATGGCGCTTACTATCATGCCGCTTTTAAAATCAAATACATCTGGCATAATGGCGTGCAGAATGCTGCCGCCCGCAATGTATTGCAGCGAAATAATAACCAGCTGAATGACAATCTGGCAGAATACGCCCAGCACAACGGCTTTCATGTCATGGTGGCGTTCAATAAGTTCCGAAATAGTGGTAATATTCTGTTCGCGGTATTTTTTTGCCATGAACATGCCCATTACAATAGCGCCAAGGGCCCAGGCAATAGTGTACCACCCGGCAGAAAGGCCAACGCGGAAGGCGTGTTCCGAAACGCCGATGGTTGAAGCACCGCCAACGGCAAGACCGATAATGGTTACGGCAATCAGCGGCGTGTTGAGCTTGCGCCCGGCAAGAGCATAGTTTTCCGCTTCGCCTTCGCTGCGCTTTTTAGCATACCAGCTGATTGCAAAAAGAGCCACAATATACAATATTAATATTGCTAATGAAACTGACATATAAAATCCTCCCCTTATTACAGCTTTCAAAATAATTGTAACATTTTAATTTTATGCAAAGTATGCACTAAAGTCAATAGAATATGCAGCAGGCTGTGTTAATTTATGCATAAAAATACCTGTTTGCTTTTGTGAATAGTAAAATAATGTACACAAAACGTCCAAACTGCCGCCGCTAAAAAAATTTTAAAAAATTTTTAAATTTATGCTTGACAGTTCCGCCAATAACCAGTATAATATCATTTGTCAGCAGCGAGAGCGATGACAAATGTGACTCCGTAGCTCAGTTGGATAGAGCGTTTGACTACGAATCAAAAGGTCGCAGGTTCGAATCCTGCCGGGGCCACCAATTAAAAATCAGCACCGCAGAATATGCGGTGTTTTTTTATTTTTACTGAGCCGCTTTTATTATCAAAATTACTAAAAAGCGCATAAACAAAAAGAGCAATGGGTGAAGCTTTGAAAATTTAAAGACAAAACAACGGCGGCTTCGTTTTAGTGGTAAACTACTTGCGCAAACCGTTGCAAAGCCGTGTTTGCGCACGACGGAGCCGTTGCATTTTGCTAAATTTGAAAAGATTTACCCATTGCTCTTTTTATACTTTATTACAATATAAAAATAAGCGTAGAACGGTTCATTCTGACGCGGCTCTGCAAAAATGCTGCGGCTACATCGATTCCGTCCGGGCGCAGCAACCGGACTCTCATATAAATTGCCCTAAATTTAGCCGCCGCAGTTTTTGTCTATCGCCTTGCACAATAAACCATTCTCCGTACAACAATCTTATTTCATGCAATCCAATCTTATTATAAAAGGACGGCAGCTTACGCTTACCGTCCTTTTTTCGTTACACAATATTAACAGTTATCGTTTTTATTTACTTATATACCGCCCGCAATCAGCCCATAAGGCTGCCGCCGGTGTACCAGTCGTAAATGCCTACGAGGCCGAACAAAATGAAAATCGTTGCCGCAGCCCATTTAACGGTGCGTTCCGGAATACGTTTGCCAAGCACGTTGCCAACGATAACGCCGATACCGTCGGCAATCATCATGCCGGTAGTAGTGCCCAGCCAAACCGGGATCAGGCTTTGGAACTGCGCTGCCAGTGCAACAGTTGCCAGCTGGGTTTTATCGCCCATCTCCGCCAGGAAAAAGGCAACCGCAACAGTCCAGAACGGGCTCATGCCGCGCTCCTTGTCCTCACCTTCAAGTTTATCGCCGCGGATGGTCCACAAACCGAAAATAATAAACGAAACGGAAGCGGCCAGCTGAATTGTGCTCATCGGTACAAACTCGGTTAAGTAAGAACCTACCGCTACCGCAAAAAGATGGTTAAAAACAGTTGCCGCAAAAACGCCTGCCATAACTGTTTTCCAGTTATACTTTGTGGCAAACGCCATTGCCAGAAGCTGGGTTTTGTCGCCCATCTCCGCCAATACTACAAAAATACATGCTGTCATAAACGCTGTCATGAAAAATACCCTCCTAAATTTCATATACATTATAAATCATCAGCGCTATGGCGTATCTGCCTGTATACCACATCCCTCATAAAAATATATCTATAAAAAATAAAAAAACGAGACACTTTAGTACAGACTTATGCCATCTGTACTAAAGGTCTCGTTTTTAGCTTGATTGCTAAAGAATAAGCCAAACCGCTGGGCGGCTAGTATGTTGACTTATTGCCGGGAACTACTCCCCTTTAGGAATGTAAAAAATTTTAACAGAAGCACTTCTTTTTGTCAAGCACTAATTTATAAAATGTACACAGGAGAAAAACAAAACAACTACCAAAACATAGATAATTATTGATATTTTCTTAAAAAAATGATATACTTTTTTCAAAGTTATATATAGCTGTATGACTGAATGATGAGGGAGTAGTTACCGCTTTAACAAGGCGGGGCATCTCAACAAACACGGACGCAATTTGCCTGGTTTGCCTTAATTAACGAGACTCATGCGTAAATGCCATAAAGCTATGAACTTGCGCAGATCTTCAAAAAAATTTAAGGGAGGCAAAATGAATGAAATTCTATCTGGAATCTGTGGAAAACACTTTTAAAGAAGTTTCTTCAGACCCACACGGTCTTTCAGCACAGGAGGCCGAAGCAAGACTGCAAAAGTACGGCAAGAACAGACTTGCCGAAGGGAAGAAAGTTACCCTGCTGCAGCGCTTTTTAGAGCAGCTGTCTGATCCGATGCTGATTATTTTGATGGTAGCAGCCGTTGTATCGGGCATCACCAACTATCTGTCCGGTGAATCCCCGGTTGACGTATTTATCATCATGTTCGTTGTTATTTTAAACTCGGTGCTCGGGGTTATTCAGGAAAGCAAAGCTGAAAAAGCCATTGAAGCACTGAAGGAAATGTCCGCCGCAACTTCCAAAGTTTACCGCGACGGCAACCTTGTTACCGTAAAAAGTGAAGACCTCGTTCCCGGCGACGTTATCGCGCTGGAAGCAGGCGACGCTGTTCCTGCCGATTCCCGTATTATTGAATGCGCCAGCCTGAAGGTTGAAGAAGCAGCCCTTACCGGCGAATCCGTACCGGTTAACAAAAAGGTTGAAACTTTGTCCACCAGCGGCGATGAAAAAGATGTTCCGCTGGGCGACCGCAAAAACATGCTTTATAACGGCACCGCCGTTGTATACGGCCGCGGCAAGGCTGTTGTTGTAGGCACCGGCATGAACACCGAAATGGGCAAAATCGCAACCGCTATTACCGAAGCAAGCGAAGGCGAAACCCCGCTTCAGAAAAAACTGAGCCAGCTCAGTAAAATCCTTACCTACATGGTACTGGGCATCTGCGCATTTATCTTTGCTTTCAGCGTATGGCGCGCAGAAGCTATTGACGCCCGTCTGGTTCAGAGCTCCTTCATGGTAGCGGTAAGCCTCGCAGTAGCAGCTATCCCGGAAGGCCTGGCAGCCGTTGTTACCATTGTACTTTCCATAGGCGTTACCAAAATGTCCAAACGCCATGCTGTTATCCGTAAGCTCACCGCGGTAGAAACCCTCGGCTGCACGGAAATTATCTGCTCCGATAAAACCGGTACCTTAACGCAGAACAAAATGACGGTTGTTGACCATTTCCATTTCACCAAAGACCGTCCGTATCTGGCAAAAGCCATGAGCCTGTGCTGCGACGCCGAAATTGACGATAACGGCAACGTTACCGGTGAACCTACCGAAGCAGCACTGGTTACCTACTCCTACACCGTAGGCAACCCGAAAAACAAACTTGTGCCGATGTATCCGCGTATCGGCGAAGCTCCGTTCGACTCCGTAAGAAAAATGATGAGTACGGTTCACGAACGCCTTAACAAAGAATACTTAAAACTCCCGGGCGTATGCGATTATGTACAGTTTACCAAAGGCGCCCCGGGCGAAGTATTAAATCTCTGTACCCATTACCTTGACGAAAACAGCATTATCAAACCGCTTACCGATGACAAACGTGAACTTATCCAGAGCCATATCCGCCGTATGGCAAACAACGCACTGCGCGTACTTGCCTGCGCTAAACGTGAATATGAAAAACCGCCTACGGACTTCAGCCCGGAAGCACTGGAACATGATTTAATCTTCGTTGGCATTACCGGCATGATTGACCCGGTTCGTCCCGAAGTTGTAGATGCTATTAAAGAATGCCACAGCGCAGGCATCCGCCCGGTTATGATTACCGGCGACCATATCGACACCGCAGTTGCCATTGCCAAGCAGCTCGGTATCGTTGAAGATGCTTCGCAGGCAATTACCGGCGCACAGCTTAACGAAATCAGCGAAGCTGAATTCAACGGCGGCGCTGTTGAAAAATACTCCGTATATGCACGTGTACAGCCTGAACATAAGGTTCGTATCGTAAAAGCATGGCAGGCACGCGGCAAAGTAACCGCCATGACCGGCGACGGCGTAAACGACGCTCCTTCCATTAAAAACGCCGATATCGGTATCGGCATGGGCATTACCGGCACCGACGTTACCAAAAACGTTGCCGATATGGTACTTGCCGACGATAACTTTGCAACCATCGTTGCAGCAGTTGAAGAAGGCCGCCGCATTTACGACAACATCCGTAAATCCATTCAGTTCCTGCTTTCCTCCAACCTTTCCGAGGTTATCAGTATTTTCGTATCGACCATGATGGGCTTTACCATCCTGCTGCCGATTCACCTTCTGTGGATTAACCTTATTACCGACGCATTCCCGGCACTGGCACTGGGTATGGAAAAAGGCGAAGCCGATATTATGAAACGCAAACCGCGTTCCTCCAACGAAGGCATCTTTGCCGGCGGCATGGGCTTCGACTGTGCATACCAGGGCGTAATGCTGGCAGGCGTAACGCTGGTATCCTACTTTGTAGGCCACTATCTGGAATCCGGCCGTTGGGAAGCTGTTGACAGCCTTGACGGTATGACCATGGCGTTCATTACCCTGGCAATGGCTGAAATCTTCCACTCCTTCAACATGCGTACTCAGCACGCTTCCATCTTCTCCGTACAAGGCCATAACGTATATCTGTACGGCTCCATGGTATTCAGCTGGGTACTCAGTACCGGTATCGTTTACATGCCGGTTATCTCCGATATGTTCAAATTCCAGCATATTTCCTTTGAAGAATACGTAGTTGCAATGGGTATGGCATTCTCCGTAATTCCTATTGTAGAAATCGTAAAATTCATTCAGCGCAAAATGCGTCATCAGGCCTAATGGCTGATTAACAAAAACTTAAAGCGGTATGGCGTTTGCCATACCGCTTTTGTTATGCAAAACCCGCACTGCTTTTTGCCGTGCGGGTTTTATTTATATAGCTCAGTTTTACTGTTTGTTAACCATTTGCCGATAGGCCCTGCCCCAGTCCGCCATAGCGTCGATAATGGGATGCATGGATTTGCCCAGCTCGCTCAGAGAATATTCCACGCGCGGCGGCACTTCCGCATAAACCGTGCGCACAACAATGCCGTCCTTTTCCATTGAACGCAGGCTGTCGGTAAGTACTTTCTGGCTGATACCTTCCAAATCTTTTTTCAGTTCGTTAAAACGCCAGGTACGCATTTGCAGGTTGCGCATAATCAAAAGCTTCCATTTGCTGCCAATTAAAGCCACCGTGGTAGCTACCGGGCAGGCCGGGCTTGATGCCTGGAAAGATTATGTTGAATCGCTCGGCAAACCCATGAACGATATCTTCATCGTCTGCCATCCTGCCGGAGCAAGCTATATTAAAGGCATGAACGTTTACGGCACGGAAGGCGCGCAAAAATCCATTGTTTCCGGCAGCACCGGTGCAACTACGCAAGGACTGTTTGCTGCTTTCGGCGCTGATTTCCACGGCGGCGATGATACAGCTGCAATCACCAATACCGTAAGCGGCAAAGTACAACTTGCCGGTGTAGATTTTGAAGTTATTGACCGTGGCGAAAGCTACGACCTGGCAATTCCTTCGCTGAACGTTATTTACACACACATGCTTGGCAAAACAACCCATTCCATTTTAACAAGTGCTGCACATATCGAAGCCTTTCTGCAAATGTTAAAGGAATATCAGGCAGCAGGCTACGAAATGATTTTAACCTCGCACGGCGGGCCGGAAGGGCAGGATGCCGTTGCCGAAAAAATTGCCTACCTTAACAAAACCAAAGAAATTATGCAGCAGAGCAAAACCGCCGATGAATTTAAAGCTGCTATGCAGGCTGCTTTCCCCGCTTACGACGGACTGAACTACCTTGATATGACGGCAGGCTTTTTGTATAAATAATTAAAAACGGTATTAACGCAAAACAAGCGGGCAGGTTAATCCTGTCCGCTGTTTTTTAAGTCTTATTACTTAACTGTGTAAGGCTTTACCAAATATTACAAGTTTATTTATTTCACTGCTTTTTCCAGTTTTGCCAAACTTTCCGTTACCATAGCATACTGGTTAATAGCAGCATATTCGCATACCTGTACAGCCTGCGGCGCATATTCTTTAAGGGCGGCAAAGTAATTGTTCCAGTCTATATTGCCGCAGCCAACCGGCAAATGGCTGTCTGCCGTGCCGTCATTATCGTGAATATGCACGCCTACTAATTTTTTATTTAAATCGCGCAGCACATCGCTTAATTTCCAGCCGTTAACATGCGCATGCCCTGTATCAAGCAGTGCAGCAGCATTGGGGAAGCGTTTAAACAAACCAAGATATTCCTCATATTCAAACAAAAGCGTGCCGGTTGTACGCAGGCCAACGTTTTCCAAAGCAACCGTTACTCCGTATTTTCCTGCCAGCTGCAGCAGTTTTTCAATGCGGCTACACACAAGCTCCTGCACGGCCAGTTTTTCTCCGGCAAAATGCCATGCTTCGTTGCTGTGTACAACAACAAAAGCCGCATTAATTTTGGCAGCATAGGCAAAAGTTTTTTCGTACACTTCCAGATATGCCGTATCATTCGGGTCGGCAAGGTTTACGGCAACACACGGCCCGTGAATGCTGAATCTGCGTTCCGCGCCGTCCCTGGTTTTTAAATCTTTCAGCACATAATCCCAGTAATGGTCGGTGCCGAATTCATAAAAAATTTCAATATCATATTGCATCGGCAAAGCTTTTAAAAATGCTTTGCTGAAACTGCCGAAAGGCAAATCGCTTACCGAAAATTTCATCTTACAATCTCACCCTTTTGTACATAACCGATATTCTCTTTGGTTTCTGCGTTGAACAGGCTTACCTCGTCCCAGTTAAAGTCAAGGCCGATGTTGCCGCTAATTTCCGCGCCAGTGCCCGGCAGCGTTACAAACACCGTTTCACCATTTACGTTAACGGTCACGGTACGCTGGTTGCCGGTGTTTTCCTGGTAGCTTACGCAGCCCTTAATTTTGCCGTCGGCCGCAGGCTTTAAATGCTCCGGCCTGATGCCAACAAGCACATTGGTATGCCCTGCCAGAATTTTCTGCCACAGCTCCGGCACATCGCTTACCACATCGCCGATTTTGAGCTTGCCGCTGCTGTAATAGCCGCTGACGATGTTCATCGCGGGCGAGCCGATAAAGCCTGCAACGAAAGTGTTGGCCGGGTGATGGTAAATAACGTCCGGCGTGCCTGCCTGCTGCAAAACGCCGTCGCGCATAACGACGATGCGGTTAGCAACGGTCATCGCCTCAATCTGGTCGTGCGTTACGTAAATCATGGTCGGTTTGTAAATTTCGTGAATGCGGACAAGCTCCGTCCTCGCCTGCTGGCGCAGCTGCGCGTCAAGGTTGGAGAGCGGCTCGTCCAGCAAAAAGTACGGCGATTGTTTTACCAGCGCCCTGCACAGGGCAACACGTTGCTTCTGTCCGCCGGAAAGGTCTTTCGGCTTGCGGTTTTCGTAGCCTTGTAAGTTCAAAATTTTCAGTGCTTCCGTAGTGCGCCTTTTAATTTCGTCCTCGCCCAGCTTCTGGATTTTCAAACCGAAGGCAATATTATCCCATACGGAAAGGTGCGGGAACAGCGCGTAGCTTTGGAACACCATTGCCACGTTGCGCTCTCCGGGAGGCACGTCGTTGATAACCCTGCCGCCCATAACAAGTTCGCCGCTGGTAATTTCCTCCAAGCCTGCAATCATGCGCAGGGTTGTACTTTTGCCGCAGCCGGAAGGCCCGAGCAGAATAAGCCTTTCACCTTCTTTAATTTCAAGATTCAACGATTTTACAATTTTAGCGTCGCCGTAGGATTTGCAGACGTCTTTAAAAACTATGCTATTCATTAACCTTTAACCCCCGATTGCATAAATGTATTAAGGATGAACTTCTGGCAGAACACGTACAGAATCAGCGGCGGCAGGCTTGTCAGCACGGCAACCGCCATAGCAATGCCCCATTCGCTGCCGCCCTCGGCGCTGATAAACATCTGCAAAGCCAGCGGCAGGGTGTACATATCTTTGTCCTGCAAAACCAAAAGCGGCCAGAAGTATTCGTTCCACGAGTTGATGAAGAACAGAATCGCCACCGCGATAACGGAAGGTTTAATCAGTGGCAGAATAACGCGGCGCAGGATGACAAACGGCTTGGCGCCGTCAAGGATGGCCGCCTCCAGCAGCGCCTTCGGTATGCCGCGCATCGTCTGGCGCATCAGGAAAATGCCCATGCCATCCGCGAAAGCGGGCAGCATTACACCCAGCGGGTGGTTTAACAGGTTCAGCTTACTCATCAGCAGGTAGTTAGGCATAATCAGCACCGTTACCGGGATGAAGAACGTCAGCAGCATGCTGTTAAAAATCGTTTCTTTGTATTTAAAATCGTAGTAGATAAAGGCAAACGCCGCCAGGACGCTTGTTATAACCTTCATCGCGGTTGTACCCGCAGCGATGATGAAGGTGTTGTAGATGTAGGTTAAAAGCGGGAAGTCCTCCAGCACCGTTGTGTAGTTGTTAAGCGTCGGCGGGAAGGGTAGCGGGTTCAGCGTAGCCTGGAAAATCTGGTCCATATCCTTTAAAGAAGTGGATATCATAAAAACTATCGGCCACAGCTGAATAAAAACTGCAATTAAAAGCGGGATATGCCACATTAATTCTTTTTTATCAGTTTTCATAATATACCTTCTTCTCTAAATATTTGGTCCTAAACAGCAGGAACGCTATGTAGCATACCATGGTGATAATGGCAAAAGCAGCAGATTTGCCGGTTTGGAAAAATACAAAGGCGTACTGGTAAATTATATATACCAGGTTGGAGCTGCCCTGGTCCGGCCCGCCCTGCGTAAGCATGTTTACCGGCACCAGCACATACTGCAAGCCGAACACCACAGTTATTGTAAATACGTAAATAGCGGTAGAAGACGTCATCGGCACGATAATCTGTTTAAAAATCTGCCAGTTGCTGGCGTTTTCAAGTTTGGCTGCTTCAATCATTTCTTTCGGCACTGCCAGCATGGCGGCCAGCATTACAATCAGATTGTAACCGAAAACCTTCCAGCCGATGATGGTGCAGATAGCAAAAATTACCAGCCAGTTTTCCTTAAACCATCGCGGCGATTCCAAATCGAACCACGAAAGCACAATGCTTAACGGCTCTCAGCAGGAGCAGATCGCGGCCCAGCGGGTTATAAATCCACAGGAACAAAATGCTGGCAACAGCCAGCGACAGCGTTGCCGGCATGAATAAAGTTGAACGGTAAAAGCCCTTGCCGCGTTCAATTAAGTGCCCCAGCACAAACGAAAACAGGTATGGCAGCACAAAATTCAGCACCAGCATGATGGCTACAAACACAACAGTGTTGGCAAGTATTTTGATAAGCTCCTCGCTGCCCAGCACGGCGGTGTAGTTTTCGATACCGACAAACGTCATGTTGGGGCTGACCATATTCCAGCTGAAAAAGCTTAAATACAGGTTTTGCAGCAGCGGCCAGTACGAAAATACTACAAAAAAGAAGATGCTTGGCAGCAGAAACAAAAACGCGTGCCATTTATTCTTTTCCATCTTAATTTCTCCTTTAGTTAAAAATCAGGCTGCCGCAGCAAGCAGCAGCCTGAAACTTCATCAGCCCTTATTACATCAGGCTGTTAATTTTTTCTGCGGTTTCGTGCAGAGCCTGCGCAGCGCTTTCTTTGCCGCTCAGGATAATGTCGCGGGCGTCGATGAGAAGCTGTTCAGCCTGTAAGCCGTTAGCGCCGGGGAAGCTTGCCCAAGGTACAAGGTTAGGCATTAAGGAAAGTGCAACCTGCACGTTTTTGTTGGTGTCAACCAGTTTCTTGAAGCCGTTGGGGTCGTTTTCTACGCCTTTACGCGGCGGCAGGTAACCGGTGCCGGTACTCCATTTCAGCAGTGCTTCCGGGGATTCCAGATATTTGATAAATTCAACGGCTGCTGCTTTTTTAGCATCGTCGTTGCTGAAAATCATCAAGAAGTTGCCGCCTGCCGGAACTTTCAGCTCTTTGCCTTCAAATTTCGGGAACGGAGCAGCCATTACTTCAAACTTAGCGCTCTTTTCAAAGTTGGCGCGTTTACCGATGGTGGTGCAAACCATGCCCAGCTTGCCGCTGAGATAAGCCTGGAAGCCTTCTTCGTTGGTAGCATGCAGGCCGGTGCCTTCCTGTACCATGTCAGCCAGCAGCTGATATGCTTCGGCAGCTTCCGGGGTATCGAAGCCTGCCAAGGTTTTGCCGTTTTCTTTCTTCAGCATGCTGCCGCCGTTGGATTCGATGATAGCCTGCTGAGTCCAGTTATCGGCATATTCCTGCATGAAGAAGCCCATGTTGCCGGTGTTGTCTTTAATCTGTTTCGCAGCCGCTTTAACTTCATTCCATGTTTTAGGCGGGTTGGCAGGGTCAAGGCCGGCTGCTTTAAAAATTTCGGGGTTGTAGTAAAGCACCGGTACGCTGATGGAATACGGAACGCCAATCTGTTTGCCGTCATCAGTCTGTGCCAGAGCAAGAACGTTAGGCAGGAAGTTGTCTTTTAAGAAGTTCGGGTCTTTGGCGCTTTCAAAGGATTCGTTAATATCCTGGTATTTCAGGTTTTCGGCAGCATAGTTAAGGTAAGACCAGCCCATCTGCACTACGTCCGGATTTTTGCCGGAAGCAATGGCTGCCTGCAGGTTTTGGGTAAGGCCTTTATACATATCAGGGTTGTATTTTTCAACTACTTCAATATCGGGATGTTTTTCGTTAAAATCTTTTACAAGTTCTTTAACGGTCTGGCCGCCGAAGCTTTCTGACGCTACATGCCAATATTCAATTTGTACTTTTTTGCTGCTGGCGCTGTCGGCAGATTTGTTATCGCCGCCGCAGCCGGCAAAGAATGCGGTACACATGGTTGCCAGCAGTACACCGGCAATTTTTTTCTTTAAACTCATTATTAGAACCTCCGTGATTTTGATTTTCTTCATTTTAACATTAAAATTTAAAATGCAATGTGTGCAGCAGGTTAAGTATTGGTTAAAAAACTTTAAATTTCATTAAAAAATTGTTAATTATGTAAAATTTTATACACAATAAATTCACACTCCGCCGCTATGATAAAGTTGACACCGGCGCATAGTTTTCGTTAAAATATAGTTAATATAATTAAGGAGGTTAACTTACACAATGAATAAAAACTTAATGATTGTTATTGCCACACTGCTCGTAATTTTCGGGCTTGTAATGAGCGGTTACAACAACCTTGTAGGCATGAATGAAAACATCAACGGCAAATGGTCGCAGATTGAAAACCAGCTGCAGCGCCGCAACGATTTAATCCCCAACCTTGTTAATACCGTTAAAGGTTATGCTGCACACGAAAGCGATGTGTTTAAAGCTGTTGCCGACGCGCGCGCCAAACTTGGCGGAGCCAAAACCGTGCAGGAAGCAAGCCAGGCTGACGGCGAACTTTCCGGCGCACTGAGCCGCCTGTTAATGGTAGCCGAAAACTATCCGCAGCTCAAGGCCAACGCCAACTTTACGCAGCTGCAGGACGAACTGGCAGGCACCGAAAACCGCATTGCCGTATCCCGCCAGGATTACAACAACGCCGTGCAGGAATTCAACGCCAGCATCAAACAGTTCCCAACCGTATTGTATGCAGGCATTTTAGGCTTCAGCCAGCGCGATTACTTTGAAGTGCCCGAAAGCGCCAAAGCAGTGCCGCAGGTACAATTTTAAAATGCGTTAAGGATTTAAACTATGATTAAGCATTTTTTACTTCTGCTGCTGGTACTGGCACAAACCCTTTATGCCGCAGCAGGGCTGGAAGCAGCGGAAATACCGCCTAAACCGCAGGCAGGCACTAATATCTATGTGCAGGACTACGCGGATGTTATTTCCCCTGATTCCGAAAAAATAATTTATTCTATCGGCCGTGAGCTTGACAGCAAAACAACGGCGCAGGTTGCCGTGCTGACTGTGCCTACGCTTGACGGCGAGCCCATTGAAAGCTATGCGCTTAAAGTGCTGCGCGGCTGGGGCATCGGCAGCCGTGATAAAAATAACGGCGTGCTGATAGTTGTTGCCACGCAGGACAGGCAAAGCCGTATTGAAGTTGGTTACGGACTGGAAGGCGCACTGCCCGACGGGCTTACCGGACGCTTGCAGGATAACACCATGCTGCCCTACTTTAAACAGGGGCAGTACGATAAAGGTATTGTTAACGGCTATGCTGCAACGGCAGCAACAGTTGCCAAAGAATACAATGTTAAACTGGAGGGCGTAAGCTATACCCCACCGGCACAGAAACAGAGTAACAGCCTGCCGCTGTGGGCAGAACTTGCTATCGGCATCGGCATAGTGCTGCTTCTCGTAATAGATAACGTGTTTTTGGGCGGTTTTATTACCCAAATGCTGATTCTATCAATCTTCCGGCGCGGCGGTGGCGGCGGCTTCGGCGGCGGAGGAGGTTTTGGAGGCGGAGGAGGTTTTGGAGGCGGCAGCGGCGGCAGCGGCGGTGGCGGCGGCTCCTCCAGAAGATGGTAAGTAAAATAAGTAAGTAAATTAAAATAAATAACCCGATCTGAGTTCCTACTCCGACCGGGTTATTTTTATTACTTAAACAAATCATTGTACTGATAATTTAAGTATAGCTTTTCTTCAGCTTCAATATATTTTTTATAATTATTTTTTGTAAGCAAACCAATATCATTTTTCATATATTCCAACATTTTACTGTTTATCCACTCACCGTAATGTATAGTATCTTTGTAATTATCTAAATCAGTTGTAATATCTGCCATCGTGTTGAACGAAAACAACTTAATATTTTGACACTCTAAAATAAGCTCTATCGCATATTGTTCAACAGCTATATTTTTCCGCAAATCACCTTTCTCATACAACTCTCCCCAATATGCTACGCTGTAAGGCGGAAAGAAATAATAAAATATGGTTTCCGGATGCTTATAAGCTAAATCTGTTACATTTTGTTTTATATTTTCACGAATAATCTGTTTATCCTTTTCTGTTAAACTATTTTGCCTGCTTGGCTCTTTATATTCAGTTCTGCCCTTTAAAACGCTTTTCGTACCAAAAGTCCAATCATCATTCCAGTTTGCATATTCATCAAAAGATGTTATGCCGCCATTTTTATTTTTAATTGTATTTTTTATCATTTTTGCAGCGGTTTTAATAACATCCTTGTTAAAAATATACTTAACATCATCAAGCATATTATAATTATAAAGATATACAGGGTATTGCCCAAGGTCATTTCTCATCATGTCTTTATCCGCTAAAATATTATATGGATCTAAACTGCGCACCACATATTTAACATCGTGGTCAGTCCTAAAAGCTGTTGCAATATTATCGTTCATTTCTTTAAATGAGCCTCCGGAAAAAGGAACTTTTATTGCGTTAGCTTTAAATAATTCATTAAATTCCGACGTTTTAAAATTCTCCGACATAGAAGTACCCGTTATAATACTGTCATAATCAAAATTTTTTAAAATACCGTCATTTTGATAACGTTCATTATTCAGCACATAAAACAAACCCGGAAGCGGCTTATGATAATGAAAAAACGGGTCAACAATGATACTGATAGAAGCCAGCACAAACACACCAATAAAAATTTCTGCCGCAAAAATATATATCCATTTTTTAAAATTCATCAGCAAGCACCTTTATTATTAAAATTGAAAATACAAAAATGTAGTAACTGAACTAAGTTTTAAAACTGTATAAAACAGCACAGCCGCTATTACAGTAGCTGTAAGATAAACATTAAACTTTTCTATTATTTCCTTTTTTAAAACTAAAACCGAAAGTACTACAAAACCAATCAACATTAGTAAATTATCAGTAATTATCAATGTACTGTCTTTATTACCAAATACGCTAAAATATTTAGCTAAAAACTTACTATACGGGTAGGCAAATCTATTAATATCAAACATTGCTATCAAAATATTCAGCGCATCGCTAAAGCTTGCTGCTCTAAAAAATATCCATGCTATATTTACGGCATTAAATGTCAGCAACCAATTCATCCACTGCGGCAAAGTATATTTGGTTTTACGCCAAAGGTGATTTATACAAATATAAATTCCGTGCAGCACACCCCAGAAAATAAACGTCCAGCCAGCACCATGCCATAAACCGCCTAAAAACATTGTTATCATAATATTACGCAGATGGTGTCCTGTTCTGTTGCCACCCAACGGAATATATAAATAGTTTTTCAAAAATGCAGACAATGTCATGTGCCATCTGCGCCAAAAGTCTATTATACTTGTTGCCCTGTATGGCAGGTTAAAGTTAAGCGGCAGGTTATAATTAAACATCAAACCAAGCCCAATTGCCATTTCCGAATAACCGGAAAAATCGAAATACAATTGCAGTGTATAGGCCAACGACCCGCCCCAAGCGTCAAGCATTGTCAAATCAGCTGTACTGCTAAAAACGCGGTCAGCATAAATTGCAAGTTTATCAGCAATAACGACTTTTTTAAACAGACCTATAGTAAACCATAAAATACCATAAGTTAAGTTTTTATAATTTATTTTATAGCGTTCTGCCTGCGAAAATTGTGGTATCATATCACGGTGGTACAAAATTGGTCCTGCTATTAAATGCGGAAAAATCGTTACAAAAAGCAAATAATCGCTTTTGCTGTACGCTTTGGTTTCACCACGATATACGTCAACAAGGTAGGCCGTTTGCGTGAAGGTAAAAAATGAAATGCCCAGCGGCAGAACGATATTTTTCATTGCTATGCCGGCATTAAAAAGGTAATTAATATTTTCTAAAATAAAATTAGTGTATTTAAAATACCCCAAAAACAGCAGGTTAAAGGCAATACATACCATAAGCACTTTTTTGCTGCGATTATTCGTCAGGCATCTGCCAAAAACATAGTTTACTGCGATTGAAGCTAAAAGTATAGGCAGGTTATTAATATCCCAGTAAGAATAAAAACAAACCGATGCAAAGATTAAAAATATTTTTGCAGCTTCATTTTTAATAAATTTGGCAGTCAAATAATAGCCTAATAACGTAATAGGAAGATAAACAAAAATAAACTCATAAGAATTAAACAGCATATTACTCTCCAGATTATAGATGATGCTACTATTTTATCACGCATTTCCCACCACCTGCAATACATTCAAACTAACACACTGCAAAAATTTCCTTTATTTCATTGCGCATACAAAAATTCCGGCATATCACTGATATGCCGGAATTTTTTCACACAGCAACGCACGCCATTGCTGCGCATGGCGCACGTTGTTTTATCTAATATAACAAAAAAGCTGTGGTGCTAAAAGCACCACAGCTTTTAATTTACGCTATAAACTTATTTGCCTTCAATGGCGATATACTTTTTAGCTTCAACGGCTTTCGGGTCTTTTTTAGGAATGCTCAGGCTTAAAATACCGTCTTCGTATTTAGCCTTAATATCTTCTTCGGTAACGGCGCTGCCAACATAGAAGCTTCTTGTCATGCTGCCGCTGTAACGTTCACGGCGGATATAACGGCCTTCGTTATCTTTTTCGTCCTTATCAACGCCTTTAGCAGCCGAAACGGTAAGGTAACCGTCTTCCAGATGAGCGCTGATTTCATCTTTTTTGAAGCCCGGCAGGTCAATATCAAGTTCATAACCTGTTTCGGTTTCTTTAACATCAGTTTTCATAAGGTTTTTGCTGTGTTTGCCATACAGCGGGTTTCTGCCGCCGAAGAAGTTTCTTTCAAAAGCATCGTCCATAAAATCATCAAATAAGTTTTCTCCAAAAATGGTAGGTAACATCATAATAAAAGACTTCCTTTCAAAACTTGCAATTTATATCAGCAGCTTTAAAGGCTGTCGCTTCTGAACTTAAGGGTTCCGCCCCTTACCGGGGCCTTCCTTCGTTCTGAATATAATATACCACTTGTTGTTAGCACTGTCAATAGATGAGTGCTAAAATTTTAAAAAAATTTTTATCTTTTTTTATTTATAATTAAAAAACTGCCGTAAATTTCTTTACAGCAGTTTCTTCCTGTTCATTTCCGTAGCCTCCGGCTGTTTAGCCATATAGCCCCTGCCTGTATTGCAAGCATGGCCGCAAGCACAACGCCCGGCAGTACTGTTTTAAACACCAGCAGGCATCCGCAGGCAGCGCCAAAAGCCCATAACGCAGCTGCCCAAAGAGCAGCTTTTTCATTTTGCCTGCACATTTTTTGCAGCCTGCCGCTCAGCTTTATCGCCTCTGCCAGTTTTTCCGTCTTCCCATCCTTAAAAACAACGCTGCCTTCTTTAACGGCACCGGGGCTGTAAACATCTGCCCGCAAGCCTGTGCCGTCCTCGCAACGCTTAATTACGGCAACAAATTCCCCGGTTCTGCAAAAGGTTTCGGCTAGTTCTTTCTGGTGTTCCGCACTAAGTTCCGCCACGGTTTTATCAAAACCGGCCTTATTGCCGATGTATTCTGCCCTGTGCTTGGCACCGCTGCTGAACATAACCGTGCGCACGCCGAGTTTTTGCAGGCTCTGTAACGCCGGGGCAAGATTGGTATTGACTTTCTCCCCAACTGCTATAATACCCTGCAAGTTTCTGCCGCAGGTTAAATAATAGGCAGTTTTGCCCTGTTTTTGCAGCTCTGCTTCATATTTGACAAAAGCCGTAGGAACATCCGCCACAGTACGCACAAATGCCAATGTGCCCATGCGGATATTTTTACGGCTGCACTGCGCCGCAATGCCGCCCCGCAGCGTTACAACGCCGCTGCATGCAGGCAGGTTAAGCCCAGCTGCCGCATTTTTCAATACTTCGCGCAGCGGATGCCCGGCAGTTTCCGCAACGGATGCCGCCAACGCCAAAAGCTGCGCTTCACTGACAGCTGCCGTAATAATATCTGTTATTTCCACTCCGCTGCCAGCGGCAAAACTTTCATCAAAAACTGCCATGCTTATTTTGCGGCTGTTATTTAATGTTTTTTTGTTTTCAAATAAATAATTGTTGTTTTGCGCATTCTGCAAGGCAAAATAATACGGCAGAGTATTACCCAGCATAAACGCACCTGCCCCGGCTGCCATAAGCACGCTGCTTAAAACCTGCCACGAAGAAGCCGCGCCAAGCCCGTAAAACCACCAGCTTAACGCCGCCGCAAGTGCAAGGGCAAATACCGCTGGCAGCACAAACGCCGCTGTTTTATCGGCTGCAATGCCGTCATCAGCCTCCGCAGCATTAAAATTTAAACGGTTTTGCTTAAAATAGCAATTTACCAAAACGGTAAACACTAAAACGGCAAGCGGTGCAAAACCTGCCGCTGCGGCATTGATAAATCCATGTACCGCATTTATGCTTACAATTGCACTGCTGATTATTCCAACCGCGCAGCAAACAAACACCAGCCCTTCCATTGCCGGTATGCCGCCAAATAAACTTTTTCTTCCGCTTTGCAAAACAGGCTGCGAATAATAAACAAGCGGCAGCAGCAGTAAAAACTGCGCAGCAGCAAGCGCTGCCGTAAAACGCCAGTCCGCAGGCATTACAAAAAGCGGCACCGCCGCTAAAGCGCATAAGGCAAGTGTCAGCAGCAGGCAAATTTGCAGTTCTTTTTTAGTTAAATTATTATTTGCAGCCATTTTCATCATGCCGTTTAACACTTACCTCTATTTTCATTAAATAATCATCAGCATAACGCTCCGATAAATAATTGGTTATATCATTCTGATAAATACTGTCGTTTGGTTCATAGCCAAGTTCATGCAGCTCACTGCAAAATTTGCGGTATTCCTCTTGCAAGGCAGAATATGATGAACGTACATATTTAACGGCATAACATCCTGCCGGTTTAACGTGCAAATAGCGGCTTTTTGCTTTTTTATCAACTCGCGAGGAGAAGCATCCCGTAGCAAAACTGCCGTTTACAATATTTTCGTAAGGAATTATTTCGCCAGTAACAAAATCATCATACGCATTATGCTTTGTACAGTAATCCCATAAACGCGAAACAACGGTAAATAATTCTTTTTCACTGTTATTTTTTGGTCTGTCGCTAATTATAAAATATTCTTCTCCGGCGTCTTCAATGCTTATGGTATTTTCCTGCACATCAAACGCTTCTTTTGTCATTTTTAATGTATTGCGCAAAAGGCGGCGGCGGCGCGTCAGCACCTCAATTTTCTGCTTCAGCAGCTTATCCTGCTCTTTTAAAAGCTCCATAAAGGCATCTGTATCGCGCTCATCCATGTAATTTTTTATTTCTTCCAGCGAAAGCCCCACTTCTTTTAAAGTAGTTATAAGGTCAAACATATAAATCTGGTTCAGCGAATAATAACGGTAACCGTTCGCCGCTGTTTTTACCGGCTTTAAAAGCCCAATATCATCATAATGAAATAAAGTATCTTTGGTTGTATTGCAAAAGGCGGCAAATTCGCCCGTTTTTAAAAGCCTCTGCGAAATTTCAAAAACCCCCTTGACTATGGTGCTGCACCATACTTTACTATTATTATAGCGGCAAAATTACTTTGCTGCAAGTGAAAGGGTGAATTATCATGAAACATGTTTATATGCTGTTTGCGGCCATTGCACTGGAAGTTACAGGCACAACTTTTATGAAGTTTTCCGTTATGCACGAATGGTTTATCGGTTATCCGGTAATGCTTTTATTAATGGGCTTTTCGTACTTCTGCCTCAGCAAGGCAGTTAAAAAAATACCCATCAGCGTTGCCTACGCAGTTTGGGAAGGCATAGGCCTTATGGGCACCGCCTTTATTGCCTGGATTATTTTTAACGAAGCAATGCCGCCGCAAAAGCTTTTTGCTTTTGCAATTATACTAATAGGGCTGACAATGGTTAAAAACGGTACAGCACGCACTGGGAGTGAATAAAAATGGCTTATACAACCGGCATTATATACTTGTTGCTTGCTGTTGCAACTGACGTTATCGCTAATATTTTTCTTAAAAAATCAAACGGTTTCCACAACAAAAAATACGGGTTTGCCTCGCTTGCCCTTATCGGCGTCGCCTTCCTTTTTCTGGCACAGGCCCTTTTAACGCTTGATTTAAGCATTGCCTACGCAACCTGGGGAGCGCTTGGCATTTTAGCAACCACCTTTGTGGATAAATTGTTTTTCGGTTTAAAAATTAAACCTCTTGGCGCATTCGGTATCCTTACAATGATTGGCGGCATTGTTATGCTGAAAATGTTGTAAAATTATAAAAGGAGAAGGCTTAATACCTTCTCCTTTTGTTTTGGGTTTTTATTCTTCTTTTTTATTTTTATAAACAAAGTAATAGAATGGTACGGCAATTACGGCTGCGCCAAGGCCCATAATCAGCTGCTGGGGCTTAGCCTGTGCCAAAAGCCATAAGCTGGTAAGCACGGCAATAACCGGAATAACAGGGCCGAACGGAATTTTAAACGCACGCGGCGCATCCGGCATTTTTTTGCGGAATACCGGTATGGAAAGACATGTGGGAATATACTGCGAAAAACGCGATACCACGCTGATGGAAGCAAGGAACGTAAAGCTGCCGGTATAGGCAATTAAAAGCGCTATAACGGTAGAAGCAATTATGCACCAGTAAGGAGCGTTAAAGCGGTTGCGCTTCGTCATAGCGGCAGGCAGCATGCCTTTTTCTGCCAAAGCAAGGCAGCTGTACGGAGTAACAAAAGACGAACTGATGCACAACGCGCCGATAGAAACCAGCGTGCCGGAAGCAACAATGCCCACGCCGAAACTGCCCGCAATGCGCCCGAAGGCTTCCTGCACGGGAACCGTTGTATTGGCAAGGTCATAGCCCATTATGCCGATAGCGCAGGCCAGAAGCATAAAATAAATTGCTGCTACAATGCAGATAACTACCAAAATGGCTTTCGGCAAATTCTTTTGCGGGTTTTCCATTTCGGAAGCGGCAACGGCGATACTTTCAAAGCCTGTAAAAGTAAAGAACAGCATTACAGCCGCCGTACCGAAGCTGCCGGGAGTGTATTCACCGCCGGGGAACAGCGGCGTAAAATTGGCGCTGTCGATAAAGAAAACACCCATGCCGATAAACAATACAAACGGCAGAATCTTGGCAACTGTTGCCATATTCTGGATAACCTTAAACAGCTGCACGCCAAACAGGTTCATAATTGCCAGCAGTGCAAAAATTACGGTTACAATAATGTTTTTCATTAACGGCGTGCTTAACTCCGGCATAATGCCGCCCAAAGCAGTGGCAAAGCCAACGCCCATGGTAGAAAACGCAATAATGCGGGTAATCCATGTTAAAAAGCCAACCTCGTAGCCTATAAAATTGCCAAAAGCCTCTTTGGCATAAATGTACGGGCCGCCATTATCTTTAAACAAACCGCTGGCTTCTGCAAAGCAAAAAGTCATTGCCAATACCAGCAGCATATCAAACAAAAGCACGCCAAGGCTTGCCGGGCCGATAATGCTCATGGCGTTGTTGGGCAAAAGAAAAATGCCCGAGCCGATAATGCTGTTAATACCGAAAAGCACTATTGTCCAAAAGCCCATTTTACCTTTACTCATAGTAACTTCTCCCTTATTTTAAATTAAACTTTATTTTTTAGATGCGGCAACCCTGTCAATAAAACCGGCAAAAATTCTGCGCATTTCCGGGTGCTCCTGCCACATATTTTCCGGGTGCCACTGCACGGCAACAATCTGGCTGCCTTCGGCGCTTTCAATTGCTTCAATAACTCCGTCCGGAGCTTTGGCCGTAACTTTTAAGCCTTCGCCAACTTTTTTAATGCCCTGATGATGGCGGGAATTTACATACGCTTTGCCGCCCAGCGCTTCATACAGGCAGCTGCCTTCTTCCACCGTTACGTGGTGAGTAGGATAGCAGCCGTTTGCACCCTGCGAATGGCGGATATAAGCGTCAGGGTTCTGCGTTGCCAAATCCTGATATACACTGCCGCCCATCATAATATTAATAAACTGGCAGCCGCGGCAGATGCCGAAAATAGGCTTGCCTGCCTTGTAGAAGGCTTTAAAAATTTCTGCTTCAAACACATCGCGTTTATAATTGGTCATACCAATATGCATCCACGGTTCTTCGCCGAAAAACGAAGGGTCGGCATCCGGCCCGCCGGGAATAATCAGCGCATCAAACATCTCTGCATAATCTTCGCCTTTGGCGCCCGGAACATCCGGCAGCACAATGGGCAGCGCGCCCAGCTCGTTAATAATATCAACCAGCCCGCGTGCGGTAAACGGCGCGCGCACAAGGTTAGTTACATCACTGGCGTACGGGTAAGTATCGGCAGTAATGGCAATACGTAATTTAGACATATAAACCTCCTGAAATTAAAACATTTTGCTGAAACAATAATTACAGCAGAAACTATTATACCGCAAAATTATAAAAAATTGAATTTAATAGTTAAAAATTTTTAACTAAAGTTCTGCTCACTGCACATATTTTATAAAAATTTACTACAAAAATAAAAGACCCTTCGGGCATCTGCCTAAAGGGTCTTAATTTTTAACTGGCGGAGTGGCAGGGATTTGAACCCTGGCGGGAGTTGCCCCCCCTAACGATTTAGCAAACCGTCCTCTTCAGCCACTTGAGTACCACTCCAATTGACTTACTTAATTAGTATACACTATGTTTTGCTGTTTGGCAAGTATTTAAAGCAACAATTTTAAATTTTTTCTGCGTTTCTGCGCGGCCGCTCGTATTCCACATCGCCGTTGGCCAGCGCCCACAAATAAAAACTTGCTACCGAAGCATACGGGCTGTAACGTTTATGGTACTTTTCTGCCAGCGCCGGGGTTATTTTTTTATGCCCGTACATCCTTTTAAGCCCGTTTTGAATGGCAGCATCACCAAAACTTAATATATTTTTGCGCCCCAGCGAAAAAATCAGCTGCATCTCCGCCGTCCATTTGCCGATGCCGTCAAGTTTTACCAGTTCTGCTATAACTTCTTCATCCGTCATTGACGCAAAAGCGCAAAAATCAATTTCGCCATTAAGCACTTTTTGCGCCAAGCATTTAATATACACGGCCTTGCGCCCAGATAAGCCGCAGCTGCGCAGCTGTTCCTCCGTTACTGCGTCAATAGCCTGCGGCGTAACAGCACCGCCAAGCAATTCCGTAAAGCGCCGCCATACGCTTGCTTTGGCGTGGCGCGATATTTGCTGCCCCGCAATGGAATTAACAAGCGATACGAAAATATCGGGGTATAACTCTCTTTGAATAATCCCAGCTTTTTCGATAACGGCAGCCAGACGCTTGTCTTTCTTTTTTAAATAATTCAGTTCTTTTTCGCCGTATTCAAAATAAAGCATAGCGCTCCCATAATAAAAAACGCGCCTGAAAGGCGCGGTAAAATCGTGGCGGAGAGGGTGGGATTCGAACCCACGGAGGCTTGCACCTCGCTGGTTTTCAAGACCAGAGCCTTAAACCACTCGACCACCTCTCCCTGCTAATTTTTTATTATATGATAAATATGCTTATCAGTCAAGCGTCATTACTTTAAAATTTCATCCGTGCGCGCCAGCACAAAGGCTTCCGTTTCCAGTGCTTTGGCCTCCAACGTCTGCATTTTTGCCGCAGCCTGCTCCACATAAGCGGCGTCTTTAATAAGTCCAAGGTTAATTTTTACGTTATATAACGCACTGCGCAGCGCTGCCCTTGCCACAATGGCCGATACCGTTCCGTCGCTGATGGCATTGGGGTTGCCAATTACAATAATTCTGCGGGCCAAGAGCAGCACCTCCATGCTTTTTTCGGCAATCTGCATGGGAACATCTGCCGCCGCAACAGCAGCCTGCTGTATTGCAGCCGTACGCGCCTCTTTTTCTTCATCCGTCATTTTGGGCATTTTATACGCTGCCATAAATTTGCCGAATACAGCTGCATCATCATCTGCAAGCGCCGTCAATTCTTCGCGCAGTTTACCGGCAGCGGCAATAATTTGTGCAGTTTGCTGCTCATTTTCTTCGCTGCCTGCTTTACCCACAGTTAAATTGGCAAGCATGGCTGTAAGCGCCGCCGCAACAGCCCCGCAAAGTGCCGAAGCCGCACCGCCGCCCGGTGTCGGCGCTTTGGACGCCAGTTCTTCCAAAAAAGTTCCGCAAGTTATAGTGCTTAAATTTTCCATATTAACCTCCCGTTACTTTAAAATCAAACGCTTATTATTATAATCAAAATTTATTTGCCCTGCTTTTTTCAGTACCGTGCTTAAAACATCAAGGTCCTTGCCGCTTTCGCGGATAATTTCCGCCCCTTTTACAGATGTATAACCGTCGCCGCCGGAAAGCAGAAAATCATTAACAGCAACGCTGTAATATCTCTCAGGGCTCAGCATACTGCCGTCTGCCAACTGCGCAGATATTAACCTTCTGCCTTCCGGCGCAGTTAAATCTGCCGTTACGGTAAGCCCGGCAAAACGCACCCTGCCAATTTCCTTACTGCCCAGCCCGTGCTCCAAAGCCTTTAAAATATCGCTGCCGCGCAGCCGCACAACATATAAGGTATTGTTGAACGGGAAAATCTGTTTCAGCTCTCTCAGCGTAACATTGCCCGCAGGCAGGTTGGAGCGGATTGCCCCGCCGTTATAAAGAGTTATATCCGTTTGCAGTTCGCCGTTAATTAAATCCATAAAATAATCGGCAAGCGGCGATTCACCGTACTTTTCGTTAGCCAGATACTGCGTATTATAAGCCAGCACCTTGCTGTAAACGGCATCAACACGCTCAAAATACGGCTGCAAAAACGCTGCTGCCTTACTGTCGTGTTCTTGCGTTAAAGCGTCGGTTTCATAAACTTTGGCCTCAGCCTGTGTAATTTTGCCGGCATCAGTATCATAAAACAGTTTTATATGCCCTATTTGCCTGCCGTATTCACCTGCCTGCACTGCCGGAATGCCCTTATAAGAGCTGGCAAACACGGTATGGCTGTCGCCTGATGCCACAGCGTCAATACCTTTCAGGTTATCCAGAATAGGCACTATTGCACCTGTCAGCGTACCTTTTTCCATCTGTCCGCCGATATGCGCCAAAAGCACAACTACCTGCACGCCGTTTCTGCGTAGTTCCGCAGCATATTTATTTGCCGCATCTGCCGGAGAGGTAAGTTTCAGCCCTGCTACCCGGTCAGGCTTTACTTTTTTAAACGCCTGCGCATCAAGCACGCCTATAATGCCTGCTTTTATGCCATTGCGTTTAACCACGGCATACGGCGCAAACGGTGCGGGAATATTGCCGTTTGCATCTGTAATATTAGCCGCCAAAAACGGAAAATCAGCGGCTTTGGCCTGACGCACAATGGCCGGGAAATTATAATCGAAAGCATGGTTGCCTGCACAATTTGCGGCAAACCCCATAAGGTTCATGGCTTCCACAGCGTTCAAGCCGTCAAAGCTGTCTGCGTCGATGCTGCCGGAGAGCATATCACCGCCGCCAACAACAAGCGTGCCTTTGGGATTGGCTGCCTTAAGTAAATTAAGCGCAGCAGCCAAACGCGCAGCGCCGGGCGCATTTTCTGCGGCGCGCAGCCTGCCGTGCAAATCGTTAACGCTGTAAATATCTATCTGTACCGGCGCTGCCTCTGCCAAAAAGGCTGCACAGCACAGCAGGATTACAAAAAATAAATTTATAAGCCGTTTCATAACATCACCAACAAAATAATTCTGCCTGCATTATTCGCTGCCGCTTGGCAAAATACCTGCAAAAAAAGCAGGGCCTTAATCCCTGCTTTTATTTTGCTCCAGATATCTTTTTACAAGCACCGCTGCCGCATAGCCGTCCAGCGGTTCCGGCGGCACACGCAGCCCTTCCGG
>ENA-OPYH01000476-OPYH01000476.1-human-gut-metagenome-genome-assembly--contig:-NODE-476-length-26052-cov-5.091472_pt1 | contig 26052 bp, 19 predicted proteins | sample MGYA00241254_ERZ501488 | MGnify/ENA primary metagenome ERZ501488 (study PRJEB25962, sample SAMEA2042660) | human gut metagenome | biome: human gut; feature: human-associated habitat; material: faeces...
CCTGCGGCTGGAGCATCCCGAGGCGCAGATCATCGCCGGCGGCAGCGACGTGCTGGTGCAGATGCGGGAGGGCAAGCGGGCCGGTAAGGCGCTGATCTCCATCCAGAAGTGCGGCGAGATGCGGGGCATCTCCATCGATGACGAGGAGAACATCCGTATCGGCAGCCTTACCAGCTTTACCCACATCACCAACGATCCCATCATCCAGAAGTACATCAACGTGCTGGGCGAGGCCGTGGACATGGTGGGCGGCCCCCAGATTCGCAACATCGGCACCATCGGCGGCAACACCTGCAACGGCGTGACCTCTGCCGACTCCTCCTCCACCCTTCATGCATGGGATGCCATCGTGGAACTGACCGGTAAAAACGGCGTTCGCCGCCTGCCCATCCACGAGTTCTACATCAAGGCTGGCAAGGTGGATATCCGCGTGGAGGACGGCGAGATCCAGACCGCCATCCTTATCCCCAAGGAGAGCTACGACCGCTGCTGGGGACACTATATCAAGTACGCCATGCGCAACGCCATGGACATCGCCACGCTGGGGTGCAGCGTCAACGTGCGGCTCAGCGAGGATAAAAAGACCATTGAGCGGGCGCGCATCGCCTACGGCGTGGCAGGTCCCGTGCCTCTGCGCTGCGCCACGGCCGAGGCCGCCGCGCAGGGCAAGCCCCTGACGGAGGAGACGGTGGAGGCCTTCGCCAACGCCATCCTCAGCGACATCAATCCCCGCGACAGCTGGCGCGCCAGCAAAGCCTTCCGCCAGCACATCGCGCTGGAAATCGCCAAGCGCTGTCTCGTGAAATCCATTGAACTGGCAGGAGGTGAGCTGGCATGAGCAAGCAGTATAAGCTGATCCGCTGCAACATCAACGGCAAGGACGTGGAGAAGATGGTGGACGTCCGCGCCAGCCTGACGGACATGCTCCGCAACGACTACCACCTGACCTCCGTGAAGAAGGGCTGCGAGGTGGGCGAGTGCGGCGCCTGCACCGTCCTCATCGACGGCGAGACTTTCAACTCCTGCATCTATCTGGCGGTGTGGGCAGACGGCAAGCGCATCCGCACGCTGGAGGGGCTGCTTAGCCCCGACGGTGAGCCCAGCGACATTCAGAAGGCCTTCATGGAGGAGGCCGCCATCCAGTGCGGCTTCTGCACCCCCGGCTTCCTGATGACCGCTGTGGAGATTCTGGACAGCGGCAAGCTGTATTCCGACGAGGAGCTGCGCAAGCTGCTCTCCGGCCACCTGTGCCGCTGCACCGGGTACGAGAACATTCTCAAGGCGGTAAAAAAGACCATGTACCGCCGCCTGGGGATGGAAGTCCCCGCTATCTGACACAGAAAAACAATACAGCGGCAGCCTTCCGGCTGTCGCTGTATTATTTTGTCTAAAATTCGTCACTGCCCGTCCGTCCGCGCCGCAAAGCGAGTGCCCTCAGAATGACAGGAGAGAGCTTTTTGCGTTACTTCTTGGGCGCATACGGCGTGTTCTTCAGCGGCAGGCTGAATTCCCGCTCACCGGTGAGCCGGTAATAGGCGTCGGCGATGGCCGGAGCGGTGGGGATGGAGGTGATCTCTCCGATGCCGATGGCACCGCCCGCCACGTTCAGACCGGGCTTCTCCACCACGATGGCCTGGATCTCCGGCGGGATCTGGTTGGCGCGGAACAGCCCCAGCGTACCGTATTTGGCGGTGGGCTTGCAGTTCTCGTCGATGGGGTATTTCTCCGTCAGGGCGAAGCCCATGGACATGACCACGCCGCCCTCGATCTGCCCCTCCACGCTGAGGGGATTCACGGCCTTGCCCACATCGTGGGCGGCCACCATCTTCTTGATGCGCCCCGTCTCCTTATCCAGAATGCACATCTGGGTGGCGTAGCCGTAGGCCACGTGGCTGACGGGGTTGGGCACGTCGGCGCCCAGCGGGTCGGTCTTGGCCAGATACTCGCCGTAGAACTCCTGCCCCTTCAGCGCGTCCAGCGTCTTGCCGCTGTCCAGCTCCGCCTTCAGCTTTTCGCAGGCGCGGCGGGTGGCCTCGCCGGTGACGAGGGTCTGACGGGAGCCGGAGGTGTCGCCGGAGTCCGGCGCGATCCAGGTGTTGCTGCGCTCATAGACGATGTCGTCCCGGTGCAGCCCGGTGTTGGTGACCACCACCTGCACCAGCACGGTGCCCAGTCCCTGTCCGATGCAGCTGGCACCGGAGTAGATGTGTACCTTGCCGTCGTCCTCCACGATGAGCTTGCAGCGTCCCCAGTCGGGGATGCCCACGCCCACGCCGGCGTTCTTCATGGCGCAGGCGATGCCCACCGGGTCGCCGCTCTTCACCGCCTCGTCATAGGCGGGCTTGATGGCCTCCAGCGTTTCCACAAGGCCGGTGGACTCGTCCACGATCTGGCCGTTGGGCAGCACGCCGCCGGGGCGGATGGCGTTGCGGTAGCGGATCTCCCACGGGCTGATGCCCACCAGATCGGCCATCTCGTTGAGCAGCGTCTCGGTGCAGAAGCAGGTCTGGGTGACGCCGAAGCCCCGGAAGGCGCCGGCGGGAGGATTGTTGGTGTAGTAGGCGCGCCCCTCGATCTCGAAGTTCTCGTAGGCATAGGGGCCGGCGGCGTGGGTGCAGGCGCGCTCCAGCACGGGGCCGCCCAGGGAGGCGAACGCGCCGGTGTCGGACACCACGCTGGCCTTCACGCCCTGAATGATGCCGTTTTCGTCGCAGCCCATCGTGAAGTCCATCCACATCGGGTGGCGCTTGGGATGGACGAGCAGCGATTCCTGCCGCGTGAGCTTCACCTTGACCGGCACGCGCGCGATGTATGCGATGAGCGCCGCGTGGTGCTGCACGGACATGTCCTCTTTCCCTCCGAAGCCGCCGCCGACGAGCATATTCTCCACCTGGCAGTGGGCAAAGTCGACGCCGAGCATCGCCGCGCACTCGTGCTGGGTGGTGTGCGCGCTCTGGTCGGTGGTAAAGAGCTTGACGCCTCCGTTGTCAAGTGGAATTGCTACACAGCACTCAGGCTCTAAAAAGGCGTGTTCCGTCCACGGGGTCTGAAACTTTTCATGTAAGACGTATTTGGAATGTTTGATGGCCTCGTCTGCGTTGCCGCGCACAACGTGGCGGTGCGCCTGCAGATTGCCGCGGTTGCCCATGATGACCTCGGGCGCACCGGGGGCGGACGCCTCCTCAGGCCCGTAGACCGCGGGAAGCTCTTCGTAGACGACACGCACGAGCTTTTTCGCCTTTTCAAGCGTTTCCTGATCGCGCGCACAGACAAGCGCCACCGCATCGCCGAGATACTGCGTGATTTCCCCCTCGCCGATGAGCGTCGGCTGGTCCTTCTGGATGTGGCCGACGTTCTGCTGGCCCGGGATGTCCTTTGCCGTCAGCACGCATACGACGCCGGGCAGCGCTTCCGCCTCTTTCGTGCGGATGTAGAGCACGCGGGCGCGCGGGTACTGGCTGCGCACCGCGCCGCCATAGCACATGCCGTCAACATAGATGTCGTCGGGGTACTTGCCATAGCCCTGTACCTTTTCGGCAACGTCGATGCGGCGCACGCGCGAGCCGATGCGGAAATCCTGCTCCTGCGTTTCCAGAAGCTTTCCCTCGCGGAAGATCTTCGCGGCAAGCAGAATGCCGTCGATGATCTTGACATAGCCCGTGCAGCGGCAGATGTTATTGCGGATGGCAAAGGCCGCCTCCTCGCGCGTGGGATCGGGGTTCTGATCCAAAAGCGCCTTGGCCGAAATGACCATGCCGGGAATACAGAAGCCGCACTGCACCGCACCCGCCTCGCCGAAGGCATAGGTGTAGACCTCTTTTTCAAAGTCGGAAAGCCCCTCGACGGTGAGAATCGTCTTCCCCTCGAGCTTGTCCGTCTGCGGGATGCAGGCCTTGGTGGGCTTGCCGTCGATGAGGACGTGACAGGTGCCGCACGCACCTTCGCTGCATCCGTCCTTCACGCTCGTCAGGTGCAGCTCATCGCGCAGGAAGCGGATGAGCTTTTGATTTTTTTCCGCCGTGACCGGCGTTCCGTTGACAACAAATCCTGCCATCTCAGCACCTCTGTCAATCAAAATCACAATTATTACAATTATTTTGGTTCCCTAACTAATTTTATTGTACTACAAGCACAAGCAAGATGCAACTAAAATTCTAAATTCCGATATTCTATTTTGAAAACCACGGATTTTTCCGTCAGCGCTTGACAAATTTCAACGTTCGCGCTAAGATGTCGCCGTACCTGCAAGGGGCGCTGGCGCAAGCCGGCTGTGATGCGGCGTATTGCCGTCGCGGTCCCTCAGACCTGATCCGGGTAATGCCGGCGTAGGAATGCAAAGCATCTTGCCTAACTTTGCACCGTGACGTCGACGCCGCGGTGCTTTTTCATGCCGCGGCGCGGACAGGGATCACATTTTCTTTAGGAGGAATCCCACCATGAGCAACACATCCAGCAAGTCCAACACCCGCCGTCTGGCGGAGGGCGGCATCTGCATCGCCCTCGCACTCGTTCTGAGCTACATCAAGATCCCCATCGGTCTGTCGTTTGGCGGCTTCGGCGGCTCGATCACCCTTGTGATGGTCCCGCTCATCCTCTTCGCCGTGCGCTATGGCGCGCCCTGGGGCATCCTCGCGGGCGTCGCGTTCGGCACGCTCAAGTATTTCTTCGCCGAGGGCTTCGCCGTGAGCTGGGTGTCCATCATCTTCGACTATTCCGTCGCCTACGGCGCGGTCGGCCTTGCGGGCCTTTTCCGCGTGAAGGACAATGACTATTCCAAGCTCCCGCTCGCAGCCTTCGTCGGCTGTGTCGCCCGCTTCGGCATCCACTTCATCTCGGGCGTGACGGTCTACGCGCAGTATATGCCCGAGGAATTCATGGGCATGACCATGACGTCTCCCGTGTTCTACTCCGTGCTGTACAACGGCACATATATGCTGCCGAACACGATCCTCGCGATCATCATCTGCGCGTTGCTGATGAAGCCCGCAGCGAAGCTGCCAAGCGCAGAGTAAAAAAATAATATGGCAGCGCGACAGCGCTGCATTTGTTCCCTGCGCGCGGCGAAGCCGCGTTAGCATTGCTATACGATTTGGCCTACTTCTATCATCCGCTGCCGCTCTGCTCATCTTGTTTTGGTGCAGTCTAATCATCTGACAATGCATATCGTCTTGGTAGTGCGTACTGCGGCGAGCGTCAGCAAAGCCGCCTCGGCAGGCAATAGCAAATCTGTACAAGTCCAAAGTAGGCGGAAATTGCGTAAGGCTACCGAATCGCAGGCAAAGCGACAGCGAAGATAGAAGCAAACCAAGTCGTTTAGATACAACACCCGGCAGGCACCTGATTCCGCAGGCCGCGCAGCTCTTCAAGTGCCAATCTGCCAATGTAAAGCCTTTCTCTTGGGGTTCCAAAGGGGCCATTCTCTTTTTCGAAAGAGAATGGCCCCTTTGTCCCGTTCCCCTGCGGAGTGCAGGGGAAAACACGCTCCCCGCGCAGCGGGAATGTTGTATTTACTTCTTGCGCTCCACCAATTTCTGGTATTGTTCCGAGATCTTTTTTCGAATATTTTCGATCTCGCGGCTTCCTTCCTCCTGCGTGTCGAGGACGAAGTTCTTCGTGCCGAGTTTGAAAAACAGCATGAACGCCTCGGTGACCATGCGGCGGGTCTCGCGGTCGAGGTTTTTATAGGTCTTGAGCATCGCTGCGGCGCTTTTGAGCTTTTCCTCGGTGAGCTCACTGAGCGTCTTTGCGCCCGAGGCGGTGAAGACGCTGTACAGCGCGTCGGCCAGCGCTTCGCGCTGCTGGGTGTTGAGCGAATCGGCCCAAGACGAGAGCGTTTCATCGACGAGCTTTCCCTCGCGGGAGAAGTCGTCGAGGTGGACAAACTGCGTACCCAGCACCTGCCAGGAAAACCCGTCATGCTGGTAAAGGCCGTCATAGGTCGAATGCACGACCTGATAGCGCTTTTCATGCTCCATCAGCATGCCGACGACAGACGTCTGCGGCAGGATGGTATGGATGCGGCTTGCGATGCGCTTGTGGCCCGGCGTCTCGCTGATGTCCCAGGCGAAGCCGGGGCCGTCGTTATTATGGACGGCGACAATACGCTCTTGGATCTCGCCGCTGCTCTTGGCCGCGCTGTAAACGGCGAGGTTGCCGCCCTTGGAGTGGCCGCCGATACGGATGGTCTTGTCGCTGTACTGCCGCGCGACGCGCGCAACGTATTCGACCGCCTGCTTCTGCGAGGGGACCTCCTCCAAAAAGCCCATGTTGAGGTCTTCCTTCCACCCGACGATCGTATCGTCCGTGCCGCGGAACGAGATATAGATGCTACCGTTGCCAAGGTCGATCGTCAGCGCCGCAAACTGCTGCTCGATGGAATCGTCAAGCAGCGCTGTGTAGCCGTTAAGCGTCATATTGCGAAAGCGCGGGCTCGTCATCAGCTTGCGCAGCATTTTCGAGATCGTGTCCGGCACGAGGACACCCATGGGGACGTCCTTCCCGCCATGGCGGGCGAAAAACGCCTCCGCCGCCTCATTCAGCGGCAGGCCGCGCCCGAGCTCGGGAGGCGGCACGATGCCGTCAAAGTCGACAAAGCTCAGCTCTGCCAGAATCAGCGCGTCCACCTCGTTGAACGGCGAAATTTCGAGCGTCAGATCCCCGCGCCAGTCCAGATAATCCATCAGATTTGCCATATCGTTAACCTCCGTGTCAATGGGTCTCGTTTTCTTTTATCGTATGGCGCGCATAGCCGCTGCGCCACAGCCGCACGGCGCGCGCTTGCAGCGCCTCGGGCTTGTTGGGGAGTTTTTCCGCCGCGACCTCGTCTAAAAGCCGCGCAAGCACCGCACCGATCTCGCGCCCGTGGTAGCCGAGGGCGGCGAGGTCTTCCCCGCTGATCTTGAGCTCGTGGATCGAGCAGCACGCGCCCTCTGAGATCAGCTCGTCGTAGATTTTCTGCGCTTCGTGCCACAGCGCCTGCGCACGCTCTAATCCTGCGGGGGCCTTGGCGGCGTTGTCGGCCTGCTTGGTGTAAAGCAAATTCTGCACCGTTTCCACGCCGAGACGCGCCATCTCCTTATGGATGGCCGCCCGCTCGGGGCGGAACATGTCGTCGAAACAGGCGAGCTGCGCGCGTATTCTGTCGCGCAGCGCCTTTTCAAAGTGCAGCCGCGCCATGATGTCCTCCGCCATTTGAGCGGAAATCGCCGTGTGACCGTAAAAATGTCCGACGCCCTGCTCGTCAAACGTCCGGCACAGGGGCTTACCGAGGTCATGGAAGAGCATCGTCCATCTCAGCTCCCGCTTTGGCGGCACGGCGGCGACAGCGCGCGCCGTGTGACCCCAGACGTCGAAGCAGTGGTGGTAATTGCACTGGTCAAAGCCGACGCAGGGTGAAATCTCCGGAATCGGCACGCCCAGAATGTCGGGAAAGGTCAAAAGCGTCTCCCCCACGTTCTCACCGAGCAGGAGCTTGTTCATCTCCGCATACACGCGCTCGTGCGCGACATGGGCGAGTAGGCCGCGCGCCTCATGCGCGGCGCGGGCGGTCTCCTTCTCCGCCGAAAAACCGAGCACAGAGCAGAAGCGCACGAGCCGTAAAATGCGCAGCGCGTCTTCCTCAAACCGCCGCTTCGGCTCGCCGACGCAACGCAGGACGCCTGCTTTCAGGTCTTCCTGCCCGCCGTAGGGGTCGACGAGCGTGCCGTCCGGCGACAAAGCGATGGCGTTGACCGTGAAGTCACGGCGGGCAAGGTCCTCTTCAATGCTCGTGCCGAACGTGACGGAATCGGGGTGGCGGTTATCCCTGTACGCGCCGTCGCGGCGCATCGTCGTGAGCTCAATGGGCAGTCCCCCGCTCACGACCGTCACCGTGCCGTGCTGCAAGCCCGTCGGATGCGCGCTTTCGCTGAAAAGGCGCAGCACCTCCTGCGGTGGAGCGTCGGACGTCATGTCGTAGTCGGACGGCGCTTTGCCTCGCAGCATTTCGCGCACGCAGCCGCCAACCAGGTACGGCGAATAACCCGCGCTTTGCAGCGTGGTGATGACCGTTTCGACTTCCTTCGGTAAAAAGAGCATGGAACCCTCACAAAAAATCAAATTTTTAGCATTGCACTCCGTTCGCCGCTATATTATAATAGAAAATCCATAAAAAGTAAATCTCCTGTGCTCCGCACAAGGAAAGGATTTGATACAATGACTAATCAGAAGGATATTTTCTCCTATCTCGTCCCCGGCAAGTGCGCGCATCTGGCCGGCATCGGCGGCGTTTCGATGAGCCCGCTGGCAGAGGTGCTGCACGGCATGGGCCTCAAGGTCCAGGGCAGCGACATGAACGACGGCCCGTCCGTCGAGCATCTGCGCTCGCTCGGCATCCCCGTGGCCATCGGCCATGCGGCGGACAACCTTGGCGAGTGCGACTTTGTTATCCGCACCGCCGCCATCCACGACGATAATCCCGAGATCTCCGGCGCGGTGACGCGCGGCATCCCCGTTTTCGAGCGCGCGCAGGCTTGGGGCGCTATTATGAAGGGCTACAAAAACGCCCTCTGCATCTCCGGCACGCACGGCAAGACGACGACCACTTCGATGGCGACGCACATCTTCATGGCCGCGCAGAAGGATCCGACTGTCATGATTGGCGGCACGCTTCAGCTTCTCCATTCCGGTTATCGCGTCGGCAAGGGCGACACGATCATCGCCGAGAGCTGCGAATACTGCAACTCGTTTTTGAGCTTCTTCCCCACCGTCGCGGTCATTTTGAACGTGGAGGCCGACCATCTCGATTTCTTCAAGGACTTAGCGGATGTGGAGCACTCGTTCCGCCGCTTTGCAGAGCTCGTCCCCATCGGCGGACACGTCGTCGCCAATATGGACGATCAGGGCGCGCGCGATGCGCTCAGGGGCATTTCCCAGCCGATCTTCTGGTTCAGCTATGACGATCCCGCCGCGCAGTGCCGCGCGGAAAACGTCGTCTGGACGGACGGGCTTCCGAGCTTTGACATCTATATCCGCGGCAGTTACTACGCTCATGTTTCCCTGCGCGTGGGCGGCAAGCACAACGTGATGAACGCACTGGCCGCGGCGAGCGCCGCATATCTTCTCGGCGTCAGCGGCGAGGCCGTCGGTCTCGGCCTTGCAACGTTCACCGGCGCGGGCCGCCGCTTTGAGTACAAGGGAAGCTTCCACGGCGCGGACGTCTACGACGACTACGCCCACCACCCCGGTGAGCTGCACGCGCTGCTCGAAATGGCGAAAACGCTTCCCTACAAGCGCATCATCTGCGCATTCCAGCCGCACACCTACACGCGCACGAAGGCGCTGTTTAACGATTTTGTCAAGGAGCTGCGCGTGCCCGACGTCGTGGTGCTGGCGGAAATTTACGCCGCGCGCGAGCAGAATGACATCGGCATTTCGTCTATGGACCTGAGCCGCGAGATCCCCGGATCCGTTTACTGCCCTACGCTCGACAAGGTGACTGCCGCGCTCGCGCGCATCGCCTGCCCGGGCGACCTTATTTTGACCGTCGGCGCGGGCGATATATTCAAGGCCGGCGAAAAACTGCTGAAAGAAGAGAAATAAAGCAACATGGAAATCTCCCCGATCTATCACAATTCCCGCCCCGAGGGTAAGCTGCCCGCGCAGGAAGCGACAGCGTTCGACTTTCTGGATTCCCTCGGCATCGACTATGAGCGCGTGACCCACGAGCTGGCCGACACGATGGAAAAGTGCGACGATGTCTCCGCTGTGCTCGGCGTGGACGTGTGCAAGAACCTCTTCCTCTGCAACCGGCAGAAGACGAATTTCTACCTTTTATGTATGCCGCCGCACAAGGCGTTTCATACGAAGGACTTGAGCCATCAGATCGGCTCGGCCCGCCTGTCGTTCGCGCCGGAAGAGCAGCTTTGGGACTTGCTGCACTGCACGCCGGGTTCAGCGACGATCCTCGGCCTGATGAACGATGATGAAAACCGCGTGCAGCTGCTCATCGACAAGGAGACCTATGAGGCGGAGTACTTCTCCTGCCACCCGTGCCTCTGCACCTCGACCATCAAGCTCAAAACGAGCGACGTCAAAAATATGCTGCTGCCGAAAGTGCACCACGAGCCCATCGTCGTGGAGCTGTAAGAGGAAAAATCAAGCAAAAAAGGTTCCGAAGAGACTTCTTCGGAACCTTTTATATGAGCTCTTTTACTGTAAGGTATATCGGCTTGTCAACGTCCGCGTCAGAGCAGGTACAGACGCTGGCGGTGTAGTCGGGGAACGGTTCGAGCGCGAAAACGCGCTCATTCGGGAAGCTCGGCACTTCCCTGTCCCGCAATGCGACGGCGCTGATCCCCGCGCGCTTGCAGCGGCTCTCCCGCTGCACCCAGAGGCGCCAGAAATCGGCGTCATTTGCCGCGTGAAAGCGCGTGCGCATCGCGCCGCTCACAGGGCGAAGACACTCGATATCCGCGCCGATTGGCTCGTTGTGAACAGCCAGCAGTGCAGCGCCGCGCGTGTGGCTCAGGCTGAAATGAACGTCCGGATGCGAAGCAAAGTACGGCTTGCCGTGCTCGCCGTAGGAAAGCTGCGGTAAGTCCTCCAAGCCGTAAAGTTCATGCAGTGCACGGCAGAGCAGCGCGTAGGCGCAGAGGGGTTCCGATGTTTTGATGCGGTCTTGCCGCTCAGGTGGCAGAAAACGCGCGAGCGTGGACCGTTCCGCTTCTGAGAGCGGTCGATCTAATTTTACCGCATACAACCGGATATTCACGATGTTCCGCCCCCTTTGCGCAGCGATTCCTGCGGAAATTATAGGAGAAATGGCACAGTCTGTCAAATTTTCTCCGCACAGGGAAAAATTTTTTGAAATTTTTCCGTCAAAAAAGAGGAAAGCAACCATTTTCGGCGTATATATACCATAGACAGAAAAATGTTCCGTGCGCAGAAGTGAGAAAGGAGGACGCCATGGCCTTTGACCGTCAGTTTTTGGACGAGCTCATCGCCCGCAACGACATTGTCGACGTTGTCAGCAATTATGTCTCGCTCCAGCCGCGCGGCGGGAGCCTGTGGGGCTGCTGCCCCTTTCACAGCGAAAAGACGCCTTCGTTCCACGTGCTGCCGGACAAGCAGCTGTGCTACTGCTTCGGCTGCAAAAAAGGCGGCGGCGTCATCAACTTCATCATGGAGGAGGAGAACCTTTCCTTCCCCGATGCGGTGCGCTTTCTCGCACGGCGCGCGAACATGCCCGTGCCGGAAGAAGAGCACAGCGACGAGAGCCAGCTGCGTTCGCGCATCCTGTCGCTCAACCGCGACGCGGCGCGCTTTTACTACGATCAGCTCTACTCGCCCAAGGGTGTGCCGGTGCTCGAGTATATGAAAAACCGCAAGATCACGCGGCGCAATGCAACGAACTTCGGCCTCGGTGCATCGGCGGACGAGTGGGACGGCTTACTGACCGCGATGCGGAAAAAGGGCTATGGCGACGGCGAGCTGCTTGCCTCGGGTCTTGCCATTCGCGGCAAGAACGGCGGGTTGTACGACAAATTCCGCAAGCGCCTCATCTTCCCCATCATCGACGTGCGCGGCGATGTGCTGGGCTTTGGCGGGCGCATCATCAGCAAGGACGATCCTGGCGCGAAGTATATGAACACGCCCGAGACCATCGTTTACAGCAAGCGGCGCGTTTTATACGGGCTGAACCTGGCCAAAAAGAGCAAGCGCAGCAACATTATTTTGGTCGAGGGCAACATCGACGTCGTGATGCTGCATCAGGCGGGATTCGACAATGCTTGCGCCTCGATGGGCACAGCGCTGACGACGGAGCAGCTGCAATTACTCAGTCGCTACACGAAGGAGATCGTGCTCTGCTACGACAACGATGACGCGGGCAAGGTCGCGACGCAGAAGGCGCTGACGCTTCTCAATAACACCGACTTTCAGGTCAAGGTGCTCGAGCTCCCCAAGCGGCTCGTCGACGGAGAGTACATCAAACAGGACGCGGACGACTTCATCAAGTTCCAGGGTAAGGACGCCTTTGAGCATCTGCTTTCCGGCAGCGAGAGCGGGATGGACTTCCGCATGGCGCATCTCAAGTCAAAGTTCGACCTCAAAAGCGACGAGGGACGTATCGGCTTTGCCGAAGCGGCAGCAGGATTGCTCTCCACAGTGCCGAACGCGGTTGAGCGCGAAATTTACACCGTGCGCGCGTCCGAGGCCGCAGGCATCACGCCCGACGCGATGAAGCTCGAGGTCGAGCGCGCGCGAAAACGCGCCCGCTACAAGGAAAAGCGCGAGCAGGAGCGGCGGGACCTGAATCCCGCGGCGTCCGCCCAGCCGCGCGAGCGGTCGATCCGCTACACCGACCTTCGCTCGGCGCTTGCCGAAGAAGGCGTGCTGCGGCTTTTGACGCTGGACGATTCCCTCTTTGGCGAGAATCCGCCGATCCGGGAAGAGGACTTCTCCTCTCCCCTCCTGGGCCGGTTCTTCACGGCGCTGCGCGCGCAGCTGCGCGAGAGCGGGCAGGTGAACATCCCAGCGCTGGCGGAATTTTTCACGTCGGAGGAGATCAGCCACTTGATCGGTATCCTGCAAAAGCCGGAATCGCTCAAAAACGGCGCACAGGCGCTGAAGGACTACTGCACTATCATTTTAGACGAAGCGCACAAGCGCGCGGCCGTCAACGAAGATCCCCTGATGGCCGCGATGGAAAAGAATAAATATAAGGGTAACGGAGGAAAGCAAACATGGAAGAAAAACAGCTGACCAGCAGAGAGCTGGAGGAACAGGCCAACGCGCTGCTCGCCGAGGCGGATTTTGAGGAGATCAATCTGCCGAAGAAAGCGAAAAAGGCCGCAGCGGCCAAGAAAGCGAACGAGGATACCGCGCAGGCGGAAAAGCCCGCGGAGAAGTATCCCCCGCTGGATGAAAAGCTGGTCGCCTCCCTGCCCGCGGCGGCGCTGCTGCAGGGCAGCGAAAAGCTCATGGAGATCTTTGCCAAGGGCAAGGCCAAGGGCAAGCTCAGCTCCAGCGACCTGATGGAGACCATCGACGAGATGAACCTTGAGAGCGAGCAGCTCGACCAGATCTACGACTCGCTCGAAACGCTCGGCATCGACATCGGCACCGCCGAGGCCATCGACAGCAGCATCGACGATGTGGAGCCGCCGATGGAGGAGATCGCCGAGATCGAAGAGGAAGAGCTTGTCGACCCGAACGAGCTGGTCGACAGCTTCTCGACTGACGACCCCGTGCGCATGTACCTCAAGGAGATCGGTAAGGTGTCGCTGCTGTCGGCGGACGAGGAAATTTCGCTCGCGACCGCGATGTCCGCGGGCGTGGAGGCCAAGCAGAAGCTCGAAGAGGCCGAAAAGAACGGCACGGAGCTGAGCGAAGAGGAAATGAAGGCACTCAAATCTGCCGTCAAGAAGGGCGAGCGCTCCAAGCAGCGCCTGGCCGAGGCAAACCTGCGTCTCGTCGTGTCCATCGCTAAGCGCTACGTGGGCCGCGGCATGCTGTTCCTCGACCTCATTCAGGAGGGCAACCTCGGCCTCATCAAGGCCGTCGAAAAGTTCGACTACACCAAGGGCTACAAGTTCTCGACCTACGCAACGTGGTGGATCCGTCAGGCCATCACTCGCGCCATTGCTGACCAGGCGCGCACCATCCGTATCCCCGTTCATATGGTCGAGACCATCAACAAGGTCATCCGCGTGTCCCGTCAGCTCTTGCAGGAGCTCGGCCACGACCCCTCTCCCGAAGAGATCGCCGCCGAGATGGACATGCCCGTCGACAAGGTGCGCGAGATCCTGAAGATCGCGCAGGAGCCCGTCTCCCTCGAAACGCCGATCGGCGAAGAGGAAGACAGCCACCTTGGCGACTTCATCCCCGACGAGGGTGCGAGCGAGCCGAGCGAGGCCGCGTCGTTCACACTGCTGCAGGAGCAGCTCGTCGACGTGCTCTCCACCCTCACCCCGCGTGAGGAGAAAGTCTTGAAGCTGCGCTTCGGCATCGAGGACGGCCGTCCCCGCACGCTCGAAGAGGTCGGCAAGGAGTTCAACGTCACGCGCGAGCGCATCCGCCAGATCGAAGCCAAGGCGCTGCGCAAGCTCCGTCACCCCAGCCGCAGCAAGAAGCTCAAGGACTTCCTGAACTAAGCAAAAACAAAACGAAAAATTAAAATGCATGGTCAAGTTGCAGAAATGCGATTTGACCATGCTTTTTTCTTTCATTTTGCAGGATTTCCGTCAAATATCTGCTCAATTCTCTCTCAATCACTGTAAACCTATCAAATATTTATGGTTGACAGTCAAGAAGTTCTCTGGTAGATTGTAAACATCATTTTTCTTGGAGGTTTACAATGTCAAAGACCAAGCAGCTTGTATTTTGCAGCCTGTTTACAGCGCTGATCGCTGTGGGCGCATTCATCAAGATTCCCGTTCCCGTCGTCCCCTTTACCCTGCAATACTTATTTACGATGCTCGCAGGGCTCATTTTAGGCCCGCGCCTCGGAACGATCTCCGTGGCTGCCTATATGCTACTGGGCCTTGCCGGCCTTCCCATCTTTACGGAGGGCGGCGGACTGTGGTACGTGCTCAAGCCGAGCTTTGGCTATATCATCGGCTTCTGCATCGGGACCTACGTGACCGGTACGCTCGCTGCCAAGCTGAAAAAGCGCCCCTTTGCCCGCTATCTTGCTGCCAATCTGGCAGGCCTCGCCGTGGTGTACGCCGCGGGGATGATCTACTACTATGTGATCTGCAACTACGTGCTGGACACCCCCATCGCGGTGGGCCCGCTGTTCCTGTACTGCTTTGTTCTCGCCGTTCCCGGCGATACCGCACTGAGCGTTCTGGGCGCAGTTCTCATCAAGCGTCTCGCTCCGCTTCTGGAGCGCAGCGGCATCTGGACCGTCTCCGGAACGCCCAATATTCCTCAGGTGGCAACGGCAGCAAGATCTTGACAAGCACACGGAGGTAACGCGATATGGACATACTCAACTTGGCACAGGAGATCATTCACGGTAAGCGCCTGACACGCGAGGATGACCTCTCTTTCTTCCTCACCTGCGATTTAGAGCCGCTCTGTCAGGGTGCGGACGAGATCCGAAAGGCCTGTGTCGGCGACAAGGTCGACCTCTGCTCGATCATCAACGGTCGCAGCGGCCGCTGTCCGGAGGACTGCAAATACTGCGCGCAGTCCACGCACTATCACACGGAATGCGACGTTTACGACTTTCTCCCCAAAGAGGCGATCTTAGAGGCCTGCAAGATGAACGAAAGCGAGGGCGTGGACCGCTTCTCTATCGTCACCGCGGGAAGAGCCCTGACCGGCGAGGAGTTCGATCAGGCGATCCACGCTTATGAGACGATGCACCGCGAGTGCAAGATCGACCTGTGCGCGTCCATGGGCTTTTTGAGCGCCGAGCAGCTTCACCGGCTGCACAAGGCGGGCGTCACGAGCTATCACCACAACATTGAGACCTCGAAGCGGAACTTCCCGAACATCTGCACCACCCACACCTACGACATGAAGGTGGAGACTCTGAAAAAGGTCAAGGCGGAGGGCATGTGCGCCTGTTCCGGCGGCATCATCGGCATGGGTGAAACGTGGGAAGACCGCCTGGACATGGCGGTCAGCCTTGCAGAGCTCGGCATCGACTCCATCCCCATCAATGCGCTGATGCCCATCCCCGGCACCCCGCTTGAGCATCTGCCCCGCCTGACGGAGCAGGACATCCTGCGGACCATTGCCTTTTTCCGCTACATCAATCCGGAGGCGAACATCCGTCTGGCGGCGGGACGCGCGCTGCTGACCAACGACGGTGAGACCGCCTTCCGCGCGGGAGCCTCCGCCACCATCACCGGCAACATGCTGACCACTGCCGCCTGCGCAACGATCCGCAGCGACCGCAGCATGCTCGCGTCTCTCGGGCGGGACGTGACCCCCGCCTATTGGAAGGAGGCGTGAGGCATGGCAAAGGCTCTTTTTGTCACGGGGACCGGAACGGACGTCGGCAAGACCTATGTCACGGCGCTGATGGTGAAAAAGTTGGCGGAATCCGGAGAGAACGCTGCATACTATAAGGCCGCCATGAGCGGCAACCGGCGAAGGAGCGACGGCAGCCTCATCCCCGGCGACGCCATGTTCGTACAGCAAACGGCGGGACTTTCGCAGCCGCTTGGCGAAATGTGCCCTTATGTCTATGAGCATGCGTGGTCGCCCCATCTGGCGGCGCGCTATGAGGGGAATCCCCCCGAGCTGCCGGTCATCCGGCAGGGCTTTGAGGCCGTGTGCAGCCGCAACGATTATGTCACCGTCGAGGGCAGCGGCGGCATTCTCTGCCCGCTTCGCGCAGAGAACGGCAAAACGCTGTGGCTCTAAGACGTCATTCGTGCGTTGCAGCTTCCAAGCGTGATCATCGCGGACGCGGGTCTTGGTACCATCAACAGCGTGGTGCTGACGGCAGAGTATATGCAAGGCAAAAAGCTCCCTGTAAAGGGAATCCTCTTTAATCACTTTCATCGCGGCGACACGATGGAAGAGGACAACATCGCCATGTGCCGACAGCGCACGGGCCTGCCCGTGCTCGCCTGCATTCCCGACGGCGCACAGGAACTTCCGATGGAACCAACCGATTTAGCAGCACTGTATGAGGAGGTATCGCTGACATGATCTGGTATCCGTATGAGCAGATGAAAACCATGAAAGCGCCCTATAAGATCATCAAGGCAAAGGGCGTCCATCTATACACCGAGGATCAGGAACTGATCGATTCCGTCTCCTCCTGGTGGTGCATGATCCACGGCTATCAGCACCCCGAGTTGACGGCCGCCATTCAGGAGCAGGCCGCCAATTTCTGCCACGTGATGCTGGGCGGACTCACCCACGATCCGGTTGAAAAGCTGTCGGCCAAGCTGGAAGAATTTCTGCCGGGCGATCTGAACTACTGCTTTTTTTCCGACTCCGGCAGCGTGGCTGTCGAAGTCGCCCTCAAGATGGCGCTGCAATACAACACCAACCAGTGCGACGATCATCCGGAGATGAAAAAGCGCACGCTGATCCTCGCACTGGAGCACGCCTACCACGGCGACACCTTCAAGGCGATGGAGGTCGGCGACGACGAGGACTATCACTTCGCCTTCGACAAAAAAGAGGGCGTCGTCCATATCCCGACCGAGATCCCCGCGCTCGAAGAGGCCTTTGCCCTCTATCACGACAAGCTGAACTGCTTCATCGTCGAGCCGCTGCTGCAGGGCGCCGGTGGCATGAAAATGTACGACATTTCGTTTTTGAAGCGCGCCCGCGAGCTGTGCGACGAGTACGGCGTGCTGCTGATCTTCGATGAGGTCGCCACCGGCTTTGGCCGGACGGGCAATCGCTTTGTGGCCGACCTGGTCCTGCCGGACATTCTTGTGCTCGGCAAGGCGCTGACCGGCGGCTACATCGGCCATGCGGTGACGGTCGCCAACGAAAAGGTTTTCCGCGGCTTCTACAGCGACAATGACCGCCACGCGCTGATGCATGGCCCCACATTCATGGGCAACGCCCTCGCCTGCGCGGTCGCGCTCAAGGGCATTGAGATCTTCGAGCGCGAAAACTACATGGAGAAGATCAAGAAGATCGAAGAGATCTCCAAGCGTGAAATGCTGGGCTTTTCCGACGAGCGCATCAAGGAGGTGCGTGTGATGGGCGGCTGCACCTGTGTGGAGGTGTACGATCCCAAAACGCTGGAGGGCTTCCAGCAGTATGCCTATGAGCGCGGCGTATTCAGCCGTCCGTTCCTGAGCTATATGTACTCCATGGTCCCCTATGTCATCGAAGAGGACGAGCTGGTGCAGATCTTCACCGTTATGAAGGACTGGTTCCGCCGCGGATGACTCCCCTCCCCGCTCAAAAGAGCAATTGAATCAGAAAAGGCAAAGGCCGGTCACGTACATGACCGGCCCTTTCCTATGGTGAAGGTTCTATGGCTGCAATTTTTTATTCGCCATCGGCGAGGAACTTCTCTTCCAGCACGAGCTGATAGGCCTTGTTGATGTCGTCATAGACACTGCGGTTGCTCTTCATCTCGGGAACGACGGCTCGCAGCACATCGTAGGCCTTCTGCGTACCCTTACCAAGGTGGATGTAGTCGCCGTTATCGTCGCTCTTACGCAGATCGACGGCCTGAGAGGCGAACAGCGCCTCCATACCGACGAGATAACGCAGGTTGTCGACCATCTGGCGGCACTTGGTCACGGCCAGCGGCAGATTGCTCGCGTGGTCCTCAATGGAGCCCTGCATGGGATAGAAGTCGACGGACGACGGGGTCGTGAGATAGCGGTTCTCCGCGTCGAGGCAGGAGAGCACATTCTGCACCTCGTCATAGCCGTGGGCACTGCCGTTGCGCGGGGCAAGGAAGCGCGGCAGGTGTGTGAACTCGGGCATGCACATGCGAATCAGACGGTAGTTGACCGCGCGGGACAGGTGCGCCAGCGCGATAGCCAGCATCTCGACGCCGATAACGAGCGATGTCGTCTCAAAGTTCGAGTTGACAAAGACGTCCTTCTTGTCGAGCATGATGCAGGGGTTGTCCGAGGGGGAGTTGATCTGGATGCTCAGGAACTTCTTGACGTAGTCCAGCGCATCCTCGACCGCGCCCGTGATGATAAAGCCGCCGCGGAAAGTCAGCGGGTCCTGCAGCGCGTGCTCGGGACGGTTGTCGCTGTAAAGGTAGCTGCCCTCAAGATCCTTGCGGCAGCGGGCGGCGCAGCGGATCTGGCCGGGCAGGCCGCGCAGCTCATTCACGTCCTCGCGCATCGGCTCGATGTTGCCGTTGAGGCCTTCATAATCGAGGCAGAAGATGCGGTCGGACATCTTGACGAGATTCTCGACCTCGTGAACAAGGATGGCCGCGGTGCCCTCGCCCTGGCTGTTGGAGAGCATGATGGTGTGCGTGTCCTTGAGCTGGAGATGCAGGGGCTTGAGGCCCTCCTTCTCCATGGCTTCCTTGGCGCTCACGACCTTGCCCTTGTAGTTGACGTCCTCCTCGCCGATGAAGGCAAGGCCGATGTGGGTGATGGTGGTGATGTCTGCCTCGCCGACGGCGCCGCGGCGCGGGATGCGCGGCGTGATGCCGTGGTTCAGGAAGTCGCGGTAGCTGTTTGCAAGGTCATCCGATGCGCAGGAAGCGCCGACGAGCATGTTGTTGAGGCGGATGACCATCATCGCGCGCACTTCCTCGTCCGTGTTGAACGGAGGAAGGCCGAGGGAGTGGGAGCGCAGCATCATGCGGTTCTGCGTCTCCATGAAGTCCTCGTCGATGGTGACGTCCTTGTTCTGGCCGACGCCGCGGTTGAAGCCGTAAATGGCCTTGCCACCCTTAGAGAGCTCCTGCATGATCTCGCGGCCCTTGGCGAGGCGCGCGTAGGCATCGGCTGCGATCTCGACCTTACGGCCGTCGTAGGCGACGTCATAAACGTCCTGCAAAGTCAGATCGTGGCCGTTCAAAATCAAAGTGTCCATACTGCTTGTCCTTTCGTAATTTTCATTCAGTCGTTATGTTTAAGCATCGTGACCGCGGCCAGTTCTTCACCGGCGTTGATCTCGATTTGATCTCCGGTTTTTACTGCATTGTAAAATTCGTCCTCCACGTGGTCGACCATCGGGATCTCCATGATGATGGCCGTGGAGACGAGCACAGTGTCGGGCTCGCGCACAATAAAGCCAAGCGGCGCGGCGCCGTTGAGTTCGAGCTTGTAGAGCCCGTCCATCTGCACGACGGAGCTGCCCTTCCCGCCTGGGAAGACAAGAATTTTATCCTTAACGCTCACGCCCTCGAGCGCGTGACCGACTTCGGTCACGACGCCGGTCTTCGGGTCGGTGTGGTAAAAGAGGATCTGGTCGGTGCAGGTGAGCACCTCGCCTCTCACCTTGCCCGCGGCGATCTGGCGGCAGGAAAATGTCTTTTTCATCAGCACACCCTCCCCTGCTTTGCCCAGTGGATGCAGGTGGCCGTGTCGCGCACGGCCATGCGGATGCCCGCCGTTTCCATGTAGTATGCGCCCTTGGGCGAATCCGTCACGCCGGGCTTTCCGGCAAGATAGCCCCAGCAACATGCCTCGTCCACGCAGGTGTCGGCGATCAGGTCCGCGCCAAGGTCCAGAAGCCGGTCTTCCAATCCGCTCTCCTTCGCCGCGCGCTTGATGGCGGCGGACGTCAGGATATGGATGTCAGCCTTCGCCTTTTCGCCGCCGAGCAGTCGCTCGACTTCTTCGATCTGCGCATACGTGTAGTGCGGGCAGCCAAGAATGCAGTATTCGATGCTGCCGTCCGCCGAGGGAGAGAACGCCTCAAGCGTCTGTTCCAAGTCAGACTGTGTGATGGTGACCTCCCTTTTCGGCGCTTTGCCGCCAAAAAGGTCGAACCCGTGCGCGGCCTCTGCCGTGACATTTGGAATGTGGTAGAGGTCGTAGCTGCCCGAAACGTTCAGCTCCGCGCCGAGCGCGATAAGCGCCTCGGTGCTGATCTTCTCGGGAAGGCCAAGGAACGCCGGAATACCCTTGCCGATCTTCTTTCCGCAAAGGCCGAGGACGGCGTAGTCAAAGTCCGACTCCATCTTCGCGTCCACGCGGACGGCGACGTCGGCGAAGCGGTTCTCCTGCAGAAGCATCCCATATTCGGGCGCGTAGCCTGTCACGGCAGCGCAGAGGGCGCTGGCCGCGCTCTCGCGGTTCGTGCGCGCGCCGAGAACAGCGTTGGCATAGATCGTAGCGTTCGTCTCGGAAAAGGCGATGATCTCGCCATACGACGGGACGTTATCGGCAAGATACGGCGTGCAGCAGTACGTCAAACGCGCGCCGAGGCCGCGGTAGATACGCTCGGTCTTTCGCATGTTTTCGACGGCGGCATCAGTCAGCCGAGAACGAAAATAGTCGACGGAATAGCCGGGGTTGACAGTCGGCGCGATGGCGCAGGAAGCGCCCGCGTCCAGGAGCTTGCCCGCAAACCAGATGTCGGCCTCCTGCGCGCTGAGGGATACGTGCGCGCGGCTGACGGGAACCAGGCGCTCCGCATCAAAGCACTTGCCCACGCCGATCTGGATCTGCATGGCCATGGCCTTACCCTTGCCGAACGCGCCGTCCAGCATTTTCTGCTGGTGATCCGTGAGTTTCATGGACCTCTCCCCTGCTTACTTCTTGCCGACGTCCAGGTTACCGGCCTCGGTGTCGTAGCCGGAGTAGAAGCCCTGGCCGGTCTTCATGCCGAGGTGGCCCGCGTCGATCATTTCCTTGAGCTTTGCGGGCGGCTTGTCGCGCTCGTCTCCGCTGGCGGCGTAGTAGGAATTTTCAATGTTGTAAATGGTCTGAAGGCCGATGAGGTCCATCAGCTTGAACGGGCCGATGTTGCTGTGCCACTCGGTCATCCAGCCGCGGTCGAACTCGGCGACGTCGGTGACATAGCCGTTGGCCCACAGGTACAGGCACTCGCGCTTGACGGCGCGCCACACGCGGTTGATGGAATAGCCCTTGATCTCGCGCTCGGTGATGACGGGCTCAAAGCCGAGGGTGTGATAGTGCGCGATAGCGGCCTTCTTCGTCTCCTCAGACGTGCTGGGGTTCCACATCATCTCCAGATAGCTGTTGCGGATAGGGTCGTCGTGGTCGACGGAGAAGGTCATGGCCTTGCGCTCGTCGCTCACATCCTTATAGATATCGCTCATCAGGAGCGAGGAGGTGTTCGAGTTCAGATAGCAGTGCTTCGGGCAGACCTCGTCGAGCTGCTTGAAGACCGCCTGCTTGACTTCGATCTTCTCCGGCACGTTCTCAACGACGAGGTCGGCGTCCTTGCAGGCCTCTTCGAGCGTCGTCGCGTAATGGATGCGGTCGCGGACAGCGTCGGCCTCGTCCTTTGTCAGCTTCCCCTCTTCGATGAAGTGAGCGAGCCACTTGTCGATCTTATTCTTGCAGGTGTCGATCGACGGCTGCGTGCGGCTGTAGCCGGTCACGTTCTTGCCGTAGAGCGCGTTGCGGAAAGCGATCATCGACCCCTGCGTGCCAATGCCGACAATGGTTACGTTTTTGATGTGATCTACTTCAGACATATTGCACCTCTCAAATTCCGGAGGGAGGAACTTCTGCGCCTCCGTTGTGATGATGGTAGTATAACGCGCCATCGTTGAATTCGCGTTTATCTTTCAACGCTATCAATAAAAATTTTTTAAGAAGCCGCTTTCGGCCCGCTTTTAAGGGAATGACCTGCCCTATCGCCCGCCAGATCAGCGAACGATAGAGCAAGAGAAGGCAAACCCGGAAAGGTCTGCCTTCTCTTGGAGCATTTGAATTACTTCTTCTGAGCAGGAGTCTTACCGAAGGTGAAGACCTGATACAGATAGCGCAGGAAGATCGCGGTGGTGGAGATACCGGCAACCAGCGGGGCGACCCAACCGATGATCCAGTCGATACGGTTGATGATGCCGAAGCTGTAGAACGCGGCCAGCGCCACATAGACAAGGCACAGAGCGCCGTCGATACCGAGCCACTCGACTTTGATCTCCTTCTTGTACTCTTCCTCGCTGACGGGGCCGGAGGAGGTCATGATCATGCCCTTCTCAATGTTCACACCGTCGGGCTTGGCAAAGCCGGTGTTGAGAACCTTACCGAACTGGTTGCCAATGAGGAACGCTACGAAAGAAATAGGCAGAGACACGAGCATCGGATCGACGTTACCGCCGAGGGCTTCAATGCTGAGGGGATTAAAGTCAAACCAGAGCCAAGAGAGGATACCAACGATCATGGAGCAGAGGCCGGACATGTTGGTCTTCTTTCCATCGTACATGATGGCAGCCATCATGGGAACGAACAGCGCAGACATAGAGAGGCTCGTGACGAGGATCATCGCATCATAGACCAGCTTGAACTTGAACGCAACGCTCAGGCCGATGACACCGAAGATCACGCAGGCAATACGGGAAATGAAGATGGACTGCTTGTCAGTGAGGGGCTTCTTGCGCAGAACGCCGATGATATCGTTGGACACGATCTCGCCGCCGACCAGATAGTAGGTATCCATCGTGGAGATGATGGCGCCGAGCATCGCGAAGACGAACAGGCCGCGGCCAACGGGAGGCAGACCGCTGAGAACGAACTGCATGTAAGCAACCTCGGGCTGGACGGTCAGCGCGGGATCCATCGCGCGGATGACGATAGCGGTGAACATCAGGCAAACGTCCATGCTCAGCCAGATGGAGAAGCAGGTCAGCATCGCGCGCTTACCGGTCTTGGGCCCGTTGGAAGCGGTGAAGCGCTGATAGAACGCGGGATCCTTATAGACGTTGATGCAGATGAGGATCAGCACGATGGCACGGCCCAGGGGGATGCCGCCGAACGGGGTCATCATCGAGGGATCAACCGTGCTGAAGATCTCGTCGAGAGCAGCGAAGCCGCCCACGCCGTAGAATGCGCTGGGGAAGACAAAAGCGACAGATACGATCATCAGGAAGAAGAAGATCATATCGGTGATGGCGACGCCGAGCAGGCCGCCAACGCAGGAAAGGCCGATGGAAATGGCAATGACGATGGCTGCGGCAAGGAACTTGTTCATGTTCCACGCAGCAACGCCGACGTAACCGCAGGCGCCGATCTCAGAGATGGAGAGGCAGGTCGCCAGCAGGACAATCGCGCCGATAAAGGAAGCAATGCGGCCGTAGAAACGGTCGAGCAGCTCGGTCATCGTGGAGTTGACCTTGACGGAAATGCGGGGAGCAACCCACAGAGCCAGCGGGAAACGCACAAGGTGCGCGCCGATGGACCAGATAAAGAATGCGGAAAGGCCCATGGTGGTAACATAGCCGACCGTACCGATCGTACCGTTGCCGCCGTACCAGGATGCAGCGATCGTACCGACCGCGAGAGACCAAGGCAGAGCCTTGTTTGCGTGATAATAGGCTTCCATATCAGTGTTCTTCTTGCTCATGAAGATGCTGATGGCAAAGATGCCGACCACGCACAGGACAATTGTAATATTGTCAATCAGTGTAAGCATTTTCTCCTCCTGTTGTTTCGTTGCAGAGAGGGATCTGCCTTCCTCCCTGCGAAGTTTGAGCGGGGTGCCTATTTTTTGCGTCTTCCTTACCGCAAAATTCGTTGCCTTTCCCGCGATGACGACACTATAGCACAGTAAAGTTGGAAAAACGTTGAATCGTTTGAACGGGGTAATTTTTTTTCTTTCATAATTTTCAACGCTGTTTTGACGGCTCACTATTATAATATAAACAATCAAAGTGACAACAATTTGTTTTATTTACCGCAAGGAGGTTTTTACAAAATGAGCGAAACTCTGATCTTAAACGGAAAAGACCTGACGCTGGAGGATCTTTACTCCGTCGTTTATGACCGCCGCCCCGTGCAGATCGACCCTGAGGTCATCCCCCTCGTCGACAAATCCCGCCAGGTGCTTTTTGACATGGCGGCTGACGGCAAGCCCGTCTACGGCCTGAACCACGGCGTGGGCTGGAACAAGGACCGCGAATTCAGCCAGGACTTTTTCGAGCAGTACAACCGCAACCTCATCAACAGCCACTCCCTCGGCGTTGCGCCGTTTGCCAGCGTCGAAGAAGTGCGCGCGATGATGTGCATCCGCCTCAACACCGCCCTCTGCGGCCGCACGGGTATCGCCTCGAACATTCTTAAAATGTATGAGGAGTTCTTAAATCGCGGCATCCATCCCCGCGCCATGCGCCGCGGCGCCGTCGGCGAGGGTGACGTGAGCACGATGAGCATGATCGGTCAGGCCATGATCGGCCAGGGCGAGGTCGAGTATCACGGCGAGATCATCCCCGCGATCGACGCCATGCGCGCCGAGGGCATCGAGCCCGCGATCCTCGGCCCCAAGGACGGCCTTTCCATCGTCTCCTCGAACGCGCAGGGCGAATCCATGGTGGTCCTGCTCGTCAAGGAGGTCGAAGAGCTCATCAAGCTGAGCGACGCCATCTACTGCCTGCACCTCGAAGGTCTCAACGGCGGACTCCAGCCGCTCGGCGAGCGCGTGAACGAGGTGCGTGGCCTGCCCGGTCAGATCCACTGCGCCGCAGAGTGCCGCCGCTTCCTCGAGGGCAGCTATCTCGAGCATCCCGATTCCAAGCGCGCGCTGCAGGACCCCCTCTCCTTCCGCTGCGGCGCGGCCATCAACGGCTCCGTCTACGATTCTCTTGAGTACGTCAAGAAGATCCTCGAACTCCAGATCAACCGCACGGACGATAATCCCTGCATCCTCTACGAGGAGGGCACCACATCCGTCAGCCCGAACTTTGAGGTCACGACCCTCTCTCTCGGCGTCGACATGCTGGCCGCGGCGCTGTGCCACATGTCCCACGCCATTACGAACCGCCTCTACAAGATCGTCGACCCCGGCTTCACGGTGCTTATCTGTCAGCTGCAGCGCCTGGCGCACCTCCTGCAGGGATTCCAGACCATTTTCTTCCATATTTACAAAGTCGCCGTTCTTGAGCCGGTAGAATTTTCGTTTCCGATCATAACGGGACAAAATTTCCATCAGCTCTTCCCTCGGCATATCCTGAGAAGACACTGTCAGCTCCAACAAGTCGCCGCCCATGGAAATTCCAACGGATACGCCGGGCGACGGCAGAACCCGCACTTTTTTCAGCGCATCGGAAACATACACCTCACCGATTGCAGAAAGCTGCACGATTCCTTCTGTCAGGAGACGATAAAACAATTCGTCGTCCTGATAAATAATCATTTCTTTTTTCAGATCATCATAAGTATTGCAATAGGAGCTTAAAATCCGCGCTGCTTCCGACTCGCTGACAAGATCCCGTCTGTCAATATCCCCTGTCAGATCATATACACTATACTCCCGTTCTCCATAGCAAGCGATTGCACGACAGCTGACCAGTTTCTCCTGTGGCATATCCAGATAAAACTGGAATTTTACTGTCGACAATTCCGTTTGCTTTTCATCGACTCCTTTGATCTCGCATTGAAAATGTTCTTTTAATATCGGCATCAACTGTCTGAAAAAGGCTGCGTAGGACGCAAGATCTTGCCTGCCTCATTTAATTTCTGAATATCCGCT
>ENA-OPYH01000483-OPYH01000483.1-human-gut-metagenome-genome-assembly--contig:-NODE-483-length-25723-cov-4.354527_pt1 | contig 25723 bp, 20 predicted proteins | sample MGYA00241254_ERZ501488 | MGnify/ENA primary metagenome ERZ501488 (study PRJEB25962, sample SAMEA2042660) | human gut metagenome | biome: human gut; feature: human-associated habitat; material: faeces...
CATGGAGTTGCTGACCGGGGTGCTCAAAAAAAGCTGCTATAGTCTTGTCCCCACACGCGTGGGGATGATCCTTACGATCTCTACATGATAGAGGCAAATCACACGCTTGTCCCCACACGCGTGGGGATGATCCCATTGATTTACCGTCAACCTTAAAAATCGAATACTTGTCCCCACACGCGTGGGGATGATCCTAACGCTGTCTGATAAAACATCAGAGTAATAACTCTTGACATCATCTAGAAAATCTGCTATACTAATTTTAGAACCAGTAGAGGCACTATCGGTTTCAGCACCAAGTCCTCGGCGTTTAGTCGCAGCTGGTTCTATTTCTTTTGCATTAAGCGCATATAGAACATCCTTGTCCCCACACGCGTGGGGATGATCCCAGCGTCGGCGGAACATCTGCGGATAAAATGATCTTGTCCCCACATGCGTGGGGATGAACCATATTATAGCGGAAATAATTTTTCGTCTGTAAACTTGTCCCCACACGCGTGGGATGTTCCTTACATCTTTGTTTTGTGTTTTAACACCTCCGGACCGCAAGCATATTCGAGCCGAACCCATTTCCTTATCATCATGCGGAAATTTCTCTCATTTGCTCATTCCGGCGTTTTCATCCATTCTCCTTTTCTGTATTTTTTAACCGCTTTTCTTTTGTACTCGTAATCGTATTTCACAAAAATACCCTCCTTACCGGATGTCCGGTAAGGAGGGTAAAAATCGCTATTACAACGTGGTTAACGTATTTTTTGAGTATATTACTTTATATCTGCGTGGTGTGCCTGAATAGACTTTACGCCGAAGTGTTTGTTTGCTTTAAGTGACTTTATACCCTCGATGCTTGCCTTAGCGGCCGCCATTGTTGTGATATAAGGCACTTTATGTCTGATAGCTGATTTACGGATGTAGCTGTCGTCATTTGCACTCGTCTTTCCTGCGGGTGTGTTGATGATAAGCTGAATATCGCCGTTTGCGATAGCGTCTGTGATGTTCGGTCTGCCCTCGTACATCTTGTTGATACGTTCAGCGGCGATGCCTGCATCCTTTATCATTTCGTAGCTCTTGCCTGTAGCGAGAATATGGAAGCCAAGCTCGCTGAATGACTTTGCGATTTCAAGCAGCTCGGGCTTATCTCTGTCACATACGCTGAGGAGAACTGTTCCCTCAAGAGGTAGCTTTACCTGTGTTGCCTCCTGAGCCTTGTAATAAGCCTCGCCGAATGTCTGAGCGATGCCGAGAACCTCGCCTGTAGAACGCATTTCGGGACCGAGAACGGGGTCAACCTCCTGGAACATATTGAAGGGGAATACCGCTTCCTTAACACCGTAGTGATTGATTACCTTGTCGTGAAGTTCGGGTACGGGGGAGGGCTTGCCTGTCAGCGATGATGTGATTATCTGTGTAGCAAGCTGTACCATGTTGATGTTGCAAACCTTTGATACCAACGGAACTGTACGGGACGCTCTGGGGTTAGCTTCAAGAACATAGACAGTATCGTCTTCAATAGCGTACTGCATATTCATAAGACCGCATACATTCATTTCTACTGCAATCTTCTTTGTGTAATCCTTGATTGTTGCGACCTGCTTTTCCGTAAGATTCATGGAGGGCAGGATACAAGCTGAGTCGCCGGAGTGAACGCCCGCAAGCTCGATGTGCTCCATAACAGCCGGAACAAAGCAGTTCTTGCCGTCAGAAATAGCATCTGCCTCGCACTCTGTAGCGTGGTGCAGGAAACGGTCGATGAGTATGGGACGGTCGGGGGTAACACCTACTGCCGCAGACATATATACCTTCATCATTTCGTCATCGTGAACGATTTCCATACCTCTTCCGCCGAGAACGTATGAAGGACGCACCATTACGGGATAGCCGATGCGGTTAGCTATTTCAAGCGCTTCGTCAACATTTACAGCCATTCCGGATTCGGGCATCGGAATTCCGAGCTTGTCCATCATAGCACGGAAGTGATCTCTGTCTTCCGCAAGGTCGATAGTTTCGGGAGTTGTGCCGAGAATGTTTACGCCGTATTTCTTAAGGTCGCTTGCAAGGTTGAGCGGTGTCTGACCGCCGAACTGAGCGATAACGCCGAGTGGCTTTTCCTTATCGTGAATCGAAAGCACGTCTTCAAGGGTGAGCGGCTCAAAGTAGAGCTTATCCGATGTATCGTAGTCGGTTGAAACTGTTTCCGGGTTGCAGTTTACGATGATAGATTCAAAGCCGAGCTTTTTGAGTGCAAGCGCCGCATGAACGCAGCAGTAGTCAAATTCGATACCCTGACCTATTCTGTTGGGACCGCCGCCGAGAATCATTATCTTGGGCTTGTCGCTGACAGGGCTTTTATCCTCGTCAAGATGATAGGTGGAGTAGTAGTAAGCCGCATTATCAGTACCGCTTACATGAACGCCTTCCCACGCTTCCTTTATGCCAAAGCCGATACGGGCATTTCTGATTTCTTCTTCTGTAACTTCAAGAAGCGAGCTTAAATAACGGTCGGAGAAACCGTCCAGCTTTGCTTGCTTAAGCACAGCCTTTTCGGGAACAGAACCTTTGATTCTGAGCAGTGCTTCTTCTTCGTCAACAAGCTCCTTCATCTGCTGTAAGAACCAGTCTTTTATCTTCGTAAGGGCGTGAATCTCTTCAATAGTAGCACCTTTACGCAAAGCTTCGTATATAACAAACTGTCTTTCGCTTGTGGGGTATCTGAGCTGTGCTAAAAGCTCTTCCTTTGTCATATCGTGGAAGTTCTTTGCAAAGCCGAGACCGTATCTGTCCTTTTCAAGTGAACGTATAGCCTTCTGGAAAGCCTCTTTATAGGTCTTGCCGATGCTCATTACTTCGCCGACAGCTCTCATCTGTGTTCCGAGCTTATCCTCTGCGCCCTTGAACTTTTCAAATGCCCAACGTGCAAACTTGATAACAATATAATCTCCGTCGGGGTAATACTTGTCGAGTGTGCCGTACTTACCGCAGGGAATATCCTTGAGAGTAAGACCGCAGGCAAGGAGGGCGGAAACAAAGGCGATAGGGAAGCCTGTAGCCTTTGACGCAAGAGCGGAAGAACGTGATGTTCTGGGGTTTATTTCGATTACAACAATACGTCCTGTTTCGGGATTACGGGCAAACTGACAGTTGCAGCCGCCGATAACCTCGATGGATTCGATAATGCGGTAAGACATATCCTGAAGCTCTTTCTGAACATCTTCGGGAATAGTCAGCATAGGAGCGGAACAGAACGAGTCGCCCGTATGCACGCCGATGGGGTCGATGTTTTCGATAAAGCAAACGGTAATCTTGTTGTTGTCGGCATCACGGACAACCTCAAGCTCTAGCTCTTCCCAGCCGAAGATACATTCCTCAACAAGAACCTGACCTACAAGAGACGCCTGCAAGCCTCTTTCGCATACGACCTTAAGCTCGTCTACATTATAAACCATTCCGCCGCCGGCGCCGCCCATTGTATAGGCAGGACGAAGAACAACAGGGTACTTGAGTTCCTCGGCTATCTTGACAGCTTCATCGACTGAATAGGCAACCTCGCTTCTCGGCATTCCGATACCGAGATCCTTCATCGCATTCTTGAACTCGATACGATCCTCGCCTCGTTCGATAGCGCCAACCTGAACGCCGATTACCTGAACGTTGTACTTTTTCAGCACGCCTGCCTTATCCAGTTCAGAGCAGAGGTTAAGACCTGACTGACCGCCGAGGTTAGGCAGAAGTGCATCGGGACGTTCCTGCTCTATAATCTGAGTAAGTCTGTCGAGGTTGAGCGGTTCAATGTAGGTAATGTCTGCTACATCGGGGTCGGTCATGATGGTTGCGGGGTTTGAGTTTACAAGAACTATCTCGTAACCGAGCTTCTTGAGTGCTTTACAAGCCTGTGTGCCTGAATAGTCAAACTCACAAGCCTGACCTATGATGATAGGGCCGGAGCCTATTATCATAATTTTGTTAATGTCCTGTCTTTTTGGCATATTTCTCATCCTTACCGCACTTTTGCAGTGCGAAATTTTTATTTGCCGTATTGTTGGCATATTTTATTAGGATAATAATATCACAAAATCCGACAGAATGCAATAGAAAACTTCTTAATTAAGGAAGATTTCAGACGTCGATAAACTTAACATTCAATCAACATTTCTTGATTGAATGTTAAGTTCACAATAAAATAAAGCCGACCCGCTGAAAGGTCGGCTGACAATATCCGGTTATGCTTTTTCAAATATAAGAATCTTCTGTGCGATTTTCTTTAAAAAAGGTAGCTTTCTGAACGGCTTCAATACCGGCATTATAACTGACATACCACGGATGATATCGTCATTTTTTATACATCTGAAACCGTCTGCCGCTTTACCTAAATCATCAAAGGTATCAGCACCAAACACGAATTTTGCACCGGTGTCCTGAATTGATTTTTCGGTACGCTCCTTGTTTACCCACTTTTTAGCAAGGCACTCCATAACCACTGTCGCATTATCAAATTTATCTCTGATAATCGACAGCATCTGAGCGTTTTCATCAGAGGTAAGATACATTGAAAGACCTTCGATTATAAAAAGCATTTTTCCTCTTTTTGTTACCTTGTCAGCCCAAGCTGGATCGGTTGCGGAAATGCCTATTGTAGACACCCTGCCTGATTCGTGATATATTGCATCACGAACCTCTATAGTTTCCGGCAGATCGACATTGTACCATGTTATTTTGCCGTTATCCATACGGTAAAATCTTGTATCAAGTCCGCAGGCTATGTTTACAACTGTGCAATCGGGATTTTTGTTTATAAAGTCTTTGACCAATTCGTCAAATACGATGGTTCGTGCGATTACTCCGTTGCTCATCGTAGAATCCTTTTCCGCTTTTGAAAAGTCATAATCGATTTTTCCAACAAGCTCTATTGCCTTTGCGTCATAAAATTTAGCATTCTTTTTTCTTGAATATTTGGCTCTTGCGTAAAAACTCTGTAGCATAGTTTCTGCTGAGCCTGTAAGCAGGGGATTAATTTTATTGTTTCCCATATTATCACCGCATCTTAATTAAAAATATCGTAGGGTTAATCTAAACTAACCAGAGGATATTGTAACACATAATCGCAATTGTGTCAACAATGAAGCGTTATTTTTCCTGAATCGGAGCAGAATAAATTTAGAAAAATCTTGTGACAAATATTCGGCAAAGCTATTTTTATGACGCTTTTCAAATTAACGTAAAGAAATATTAAAAAAAGACTTGACAAAGGAGTCAGGATTTGTTATAATAAATCACGTTGTGAAAACAACTCAAAAGTTTTATAGCTTTTGAGCCACTAGCTCAGGCGGCAGAGCACCTGCCTTTTAAGCAGGGTGTCCCGGGTTCGATTCCCGGGTGGCTCACCAAAATTTTATTTTACACTTTTAAGGATACCGCTATAGGTGTCCTTGAAACTGTAAATAAAATCATATATCACACAGCAGAGCAGGTGCGACTGCTCCACTGTGATAATATACAATTTGATACCGTCGCTTTGTTACTTTTGACTTTGACGCATCCATCACGAATTATAGCACTACAGCAACGTGTGGTATCCGCCCTTTCTTCGCTCGCTGATATTCAGCAGATACAAACAATTTTGTATCCCATACCGGAGAACCGGCTGTCATCGCAAAGTCTTGTTATCACAAAGTTGGCTATTCAATTTGTACTGCCTTTGTTGTATGCGGCAGGTGGGGATATACACTGCGGATTTACGCCTTGTATATCAAATTTAAAAACACAAGAGCCTCCAGCGTCCGGTAAACTTCTGAAAGCTCTTGCAAAATTGTATTAAATGTGCTATAATAAAGCACACTAAAGGCACTATTGCACTAAGTCAGTCAGATGTTCGGACATCGAGCTGATGAGGGGCTGTATCGTTCTTGCCGGAACTGTACAGCCTGTGTGTGGTGTTTTTTATTTATATACATTCTATCACAAAGCATAAATCATGTCAAGGGAAATTTACATAAATTTCTCTTTTTTTATGCTCATATATAACTGAAACCGCTCTGTTATGCGGTTTTTTCGTTTTCATATATGAGTTTTTTCATCTCTCTGAAAAAATTGCACAAATTTTTGTAGGACAGTAAACGGCTTTAATATGCGATACAACGGGCATTGCCCGTTGTTTTTGTATGAGTGCTTGTAGGCACTCTTTAACTTGCATTTTAGATGGATAGCAGGAACGGCTGGATTTACGGTCGATGTTGGAGATAAATTGAGGATAATATTTCAACACTTTGTGGAATAAAAAAGGAAAATCGAGCTACATAAAGTAACTCGATTTTTTTAGAAAAGATCGCTGTGAGTACCGGTTCGGGTTAATTGCAGTATTAGCTCATTCTGATTTATGCGGTATATTAACAACCAGTCCGGTGCTATGTGGCACTCTCTGAACGAAGAATAATCACCGCTTAAAGAGTGATCTTTGTACCGTGCAGGCAGTGGCTGTTCGTTCACTAAAATTTCAAGAACATTCTCAAGAAGCTTTGCATTATAACCTCGTTTGATAATACGCTTATAGTCTTTTTTAAACGTAGTTTCATATTTAATCGTCAGCATTAAGATCCTCCATGAGCTCTTTGACCGAACCGAATGATCTGCTCATTTCTTTGCTGTTTAATACATTTTTCATTGCATTTATTGTTGTTTCGTTCGGAGTTTCGGCAGTGACCTCGAATGGGATTCTGCGCTCACGAGCGACTTTGGTAGCGAAAATTGTAAATGCGGCAGTCATCGAAAGTCCCATTTCTTTGCACGCCTTTTCCATATTTGTCTTAACATCATTATCAAGTCTGAAGTTTACCATTGTACTTGCCATTTGAAACAACTCCTTTCGTTGATATTATTATAGCATTTTGTAAAGCAAATGTCAATCAATTTCTTTACTTGCCGAAAACTGTTTTTATTGTCGCCGGTGGCGACAGTTTTCCTGCCGAGAATGCAGAGCCTATTGCGAAAAATAAAATCCGAAGCAAATTCTTACAGCTGAGATCGTACTCAAGCTGATCCGTTCAAGAGCAATGCTTTATTAGTGATTTAACCGCATACAGAATAATTCAATAGCACTTATAGCGAAAAATAAAACCGAAAATTGCGTTATAAGTATCGTTAATATAGCAGGAATATAAAGAATGTAATCTAACACTTATACTTATTTTCGCAATAAAACAACTGGTTTATATATAGAACTTCGATTTTGGGGGCTACCCCTTACCCTCAAAAAAACAGATTGACAAAGAGCGAATAAAGTGCTATTATACAAGTGTACAAATTTATTTTTGTATGTTGATATGTGATTGCAGTTCTGAGGGCAAATAAGGAACTGCAATTCTTTTTTTAAACGCTTTTTGATCAGACGCACTGTTTTAATGCTATAAACGTTGTCAGAATATACGTTCCTGTTATCATATCTGAGCTTTCTCGTTTTTCTGATACATCTTTCACAGACGAGATCGGAAACTATGGCGATAACATCATCTCGTTTTATCTTAAGCGCATTTGATATATCGCTGAAGCTGTTCCAACAGTACATCAACTTTTTATCTATGCACTTTAAAAGGTATAAGTATACTTTAAGCTGTTTTGCATTAAGATTTCTTGTAAACACAGAGCGTTTTATCGGCGTGTATTCGCCGCACAATTTTTCTGTGTTAAGAACATAGGTATAAGTGCCTATCAGATTGTCAGGACGGTATGCTTTGATTATATGAGAAATAAAACCTTTCTTATGGAGCGATTTTATGATTCTCGATACGGTTTGTGCAGTTTTTATACCGCAGGAATGAGCAATAGTTGTTTGTCGGACACGCTTGTAATCGCCTGTTTTACTGCGTATATTTGTGTGCAGAGATATGAGATAGGCGAGAACGGCAAACTCATTGTGGGTAAGATCTGCGGCAAATATATAGTTAGGCAATTTGAAATAGTCCAACTTTAACACTGCGCTTTCACTCCTTATTCTATTTTTTGACCTTGAGTTAATTTTTTCTCAAGTACTTTTCTTAATATTTCTGCCTCGACAGAATGGTTAATAAATTGTGACTGATCAATATTTGAGTCTTGCGTCATCATCCTTGTAAGCTGACCAAACAGAGAAATAGCAATGCCGCCGACAGCAGGATCTATAGTCGGGGCAGTTTCTTCTTTGAGATTTTCTTCAGTGTCAGCAGTTTGTTTGTTGATAACTTCCTTGATATTTTCGTCATTTTCATGTACAATAGGCGGGTTATCAGGTAACGGTATGTTCTCAAACACCGGATTTTCAGTGTGAATTTTATCTGATTGGACTTCGATAATATCCGACATTTCCGCTACAGCTCTGATAATATGATTTTTTATCGTTTTGAATTCCGGATTTTCTTCTAATGATGGGAAATCCGGAATTTTCGAAGTATAAATGCCTATACGATCTTTTTGACAATTGCACCATTGTTCATATAATGACTGTATATCCTTGTTTCTGCAAATCTGCTGTGTAATGCTGTCAACAACAGCCTTAGCTTCAGGCTTGAGAAATTTGTACACTTTTTTGCCTTTGGTAGAATCAAGGATATTTTTGAGCTTCGTGATATTTTCGTATAAATTCTGCTGACCCGGCAATGTTCCAGCTCTTAGCTGCGATGCGATTTTGCCAAATGCCATAGCCGCCGATGAGCGCAATTCGTTGCGTAATTCAGTCTGATGTTCGTTTAGCATTGATAATTCTTCTGAATAAATATCATTGGCAAAGGCGGAGCGTATTTTTTCTATCCCGTTGTTAGTCAGATAGCCCTCTTTCGGATCTTTCGAGTAAATCATAATATGTACATGAGGATTTGTTTCCTTGTTATGAAAAGCAGCATACCACTGTAAATTTTCAGGTTTGATTTTCGTTTGTTCTGCCATAGTCAGAATATGCCGTCTGACAAGTGAACGCCATGCGTCAGCTGTTATTTGTTCATCATTATAGGCATAGCCGGAAAGCTCGGCGTCAGAGCGGCGCAATGATACAACGTGCGTCCACACGTTTCCCCGGTGAGCAGCTACTTCTTGAGCTACCTTATTTAGATCTACACTCTGACCGTCCTGGGAGAATAGTCCGTGTTCACCGTCCTTTACAACACCGGGGCGTTCGCCTAGATAGTGTGTGTATGCCGATTTCCCTATTACTATATCTGCATTTCTGTCTATTACCGCTGAAATTAAATCGCTTGCCGTCCCTTGCGTAGGGTTCTTGATATAATCCTCATATTCAAACAGTTTTTTAGCATCTTTAAAATCTTGCAGAAGTTGATCTATCATCTGTTTTTGTTTTTCACTTACGGGATCATTAGGATTGGACGGCTTCTGAGGTTCGATACCGACAGAGTTAGTATTATTTATCACTACACCGGGACGTGTAGCAATATATTTTGTGTAATACTCCAAGTGCGATTTTGGTACAGATGGAGCAATGTATCTGCTTGTAACTATTATTTTTGGCATTATTCATCACCATTCTGAAATTTCGTTGCGTCTTCGAGAGTTAATATACCGTTGATTTTCGATACTTCCTGCACGCAACGTATGTGTAATGATTTTAATGTGTTATCATCTAAATTGTGAAATGCCGCTGTAATATTTGCGAGCTTTGCCGTTTCAACTGCTTCTTTGAATAATAAGCGTGCAAGACGCTGTTCTGTTGCGTAAACAGTCGATTTAATCGTATCAGTTATAATGGGTGCGATGAAATTAATGGAATTCTGACTTTCAAGATAGCCAATATAAAATTCGACTGCTTTCTGCACGAATTCTGTCATTGTACTGCAATTATCACTTTTATACATACCACGGATTTTAGCTTTTAATGCCGGGTCAAGTGCAACGTTCATTTGTTCTTTTTTCATATTATTGTCCTTTCTGCGAATTGGCAAAAGAAAAACCTGCGATAGCAACCGCAGGTTAATCTGTATCATAAAACTTATCTGTTTACAATCTTGCATTTTTTCAGTATCTGAGGGTCAGCGTTTATCATCGAAATAAGTCTGCAAGCAGTTTTCATGGGCTTATTGGTACCTGTTTCCCATGCTTCGACAGTCTTAGCAGATACGCCGATTACAGACGCAAACGTTCTCTGTGTCATATTAAGCTTGTTTCTGACTGCTTTAATCTCCTTAGGAGAAAAGTCATCAGCCGGGGTGACAGTTACTTTGACCTTCTTAGCACTTACGTTACCCTTTTCGTATTCAATAGCTTCTGTCAGACCTTTTGTAATGCTATCATAAAGTCCCATAAGTAAACCTCCTTATAAACTTTCTTCCAATAGTTTAACCAATTTTTTGATTTCGTTACATTCTTCTTTGCTCAGATTTTCTTTCTTGTTTTTAGGATATGCAGTGATTAAATAAATGCGCTCTTTTACAACAAAATCAATATAGCACACCCTGACACTGCCGCTTTTTCCTCTGTTTTCAAAAGCGTAACGAAATTTGCGAAGTCCGCCTGTGCCTTTTATTACATCACCGATTTTGGGCGTTATAGTAAGTTCGTATTGCAAAGAGCTTAATTCTTTATCAGAAAGCCCCATAGCCGACCACTGTTTTTCAAATTCGGGCATGATTACGAATTCACGAGTCATATTTAACCTCCTTACTGTTATTATTATACCCTATTGAATAGGGTTTGTCAAGCGGCTGTTCTGAATGCTTTAAACCATAATAACGGATTGACTTTAGCGCCTGTGTTCTTTACTGATAATCCGTTATATGTATGAGGTTTCTGATATTCCTGTCTGACAACTTCACCATCAACAAATGCCGCTTTTATGCCGAGATGGTATACATTCTTTTCACTGCCGAATGTATGATACCAGCCTGTTGAATCAAATCCCTCATCTTTTTCTTTACTGTGAGTACCGCTATGTGAGTATCCGATTATCATTTGTGAGTTACCGAATATATCACGAAGCGAGTGACCTATATCTTCTTCACCGATAGCAATACGCTCCATGCAGCTGTATTCAACCAGCATGGTAATTGTATCGCCGGCCTTAAATGTATTGCCGTTTGTCATTACTATAGTCGGGAATTCAAACCCATACTGTTCTTTAAAGGCGTCAACGTCTATAATATACGCAATTTCGACAGCGGAACAGTTATAAGTATAATTTGGTGTGCTTTTTATTATATTGTGTTCTTCGCTGTTATAAACGTCATAGATAAATGCGTCCTGTATTACTTCATCGGCACTCGGTAAAATATCAATTCTTACAGGAATTTCAGAAGCTTTCAGCGAAAGCGTTACCCCGCCGTCATAGGCTGTATATAGCCCATTATGATGAAAAAATTGCTCAGCATTAAGCGATGTAAGAATAACTCTGTTTTCAAGTTCACTGCTGTTTACAGGTAAATTGAAAAAACCTTCAAAGTATGTAAACAGAGCGGATTTCACAGTAGCGGCTACAGGAAAATATAAATCCGTTATGCCGGCTTTTTCAAGCATGGTTTCGATTACTTTCAGATTATCGGTAACTATATCTTCTTTTTCGCTTACTCCGAACATTTCTTCCCATTCTTTTTGAGACGGCATAATGAGAGTTAATGTAAGATTACGATTATTTCCATATGAGGTAATCTTATGTGTTATACCGATTGCGCCGTTTGATATAGCATTGGTAACAGCGCTTCCTATTTCAGCGGCACCGAAAAGATCGATATTTGCTAAACGTACTGTAGCAATAAAATCATTGTAATCCGCAATTCCGCTCGATTTAGTGTTTTCGGCTATATCGCTTGTCAAATCAGATACGCTGTTCTTCAACATATCTTTTACATATACACCGTTTTTAGCGTGATACATTGCTATAAACAGCGGTAAGTAAATGTCGCCTGCGCCGCTGACAGTATATTTTACTGTATCTGTGTTTTCGCCTGATTTGACAGTCAGAACCTGTGTTTTATAATTCTTGTTATCAATCGTTTTTTCTGTCACAATATAATTATAGTCAGGCAGCCCTTTACGAACGAGTGTCTTTATCATTTCTTTCGTTTCCTCTTTGAAATTATTCTTGTCATTCAATGAGAACGCTGTATCGTTTTCGAGATCCGTATATTTATATTTTTTATCCGGAAATATTTTATTGAGATCACTCTGACTTTTGACGGCTTTTAACATTGTAACAGCTTCATCGGCAAGCTTGTCGTATTTCTCTATATCTGAACTGTCGTACAACAGGATAGTTGAAGCATTGTTTTTTTCTAGCGTCTGCTGCAAAACAGCTTTTGATAGATTGATTGAAAAATCCGGCATAAAGCTGTATGTAGTTTCTTTTATTTCTCCGTTTATTGTATTGTTGACATCGTTAAGCGCACTGTCTACATATTTATTAATATCAGACCATGACTGATTGATTAACACATCGCTCATGGCATTACCGATTAATCCGAAATACGAAGCAATGATAAACCACACAGCTGCTGTAATTCCAAACAATAACATAAAAACAGCGCAAATTATTCCTACAATAAAACGCCGTCCTTTTTTGGTGCTGAGCAATTTTACACCGACTTTGACGATTACACTGACAGCCATTATCTACCGCCTCCAGTACCGAAAAGAGCCGCCTTGTACGGCGGCGCAATGACTTTCAACAAATAACGTTCATTGCCGCAACGATACAGACAATGTGAACGTGACGGTTTGTTTATCAGTTTGTATTCTGCCGGATCAAGCTGAAGCGTATCTATAAAGTTTTCGGATGATACTATACCGGGATAGAAGAAGAATTGATGAGTGGGTATCGATAATAAAGGTTTGGTGTATTCTTTTATTCCCGGCAAAGTAAGATCCTCGACATTTTGAGAAGCAATGATCAGACCAGAATCCATTTTTCGATCCTGCTTCATGATGGCTCTCAGATATTTTACTGTTGTCAGATTGTTAAGAAATAAATGCAATTCATCAACTCCGGCAAAAGTACGTCCTTTTGTAAGTAACCGGTTCTGAATGTAAGACAGCAGATTGAACAGTATAGTGTCACGGAGCTTTGCGTTTGTATCCATAATACCACGGATCAGAAAGTTAATCATCTTGCCGTCTTTTATATTAGTATGACCGTTAAAATACTTACTTTCAGCACCACGGCATAACGAATTTAAACCTAAGAGCAGATCCTGAAGTGTATCGGAACGATATAATGCTTTTTTGCCTTTTTCACATTTATTGTATTCTTCTTCGATAACCGCATATAAGTCTGTGAGTAACGGAAACTTGTTGTGAGGTATTTTATCAAGATTGGTGTTTTCAAATATGTTGAATTCAGCATAAAGTTTTCCGAGCATTATTTCAAGCGTATCTATAGCTGCGTCAGAAAAATCTTTGTAACAACGGAAAAAATCCTTGAGGTATGATATATGTTGTGACAGCGCAGAGGTTTTACTGAATGCCTCGACCTCAAGCATAGTTTGATTATCATCAGTTGCCCATGGAGTGGGTTCAAGAGGATTTATCGTATATTTGCCGCCCATAAGATCAATATTTACACCGCCGAGATTATTTGTCAGCTCTACATATTCTACATTGGGATCGATGTTCAGTATATCAAATCCTGATTCTCTCAGGTTGGTAAGGATAAGCTTTAATAGAAAAGATTTGCCTTCACCTGCATTACCGAGAATTACAATGTTGGAATTGGTTTTATCGTCACTTCTGACATCAAAATCAACGCATATACTGCTGCCGTATTTATCTTTTCCGATGTACAGCCCCTTCTCGTCGGTTTTACCACTGTAATTCAGTGGATATAGATTAGCTGCTGAGCTAATTGGCATAACCCGTTCGAATAAGTTTCCGAACATATCTCTGCCGAAAGGAAGGGTTGCAATAAATCCTTCTTTTTGCTGTAATAACAGCCTGTCGTAACTGATTTTGGAACGTATCAATTCCATTGAAATATCAGCCTGGAGCTCAGTCAGCCGTTCCTTTGAAGAAGATTTCAATTGAATGAACACCGAGGTATGGACCATTGATTCATTATTTCGACGTATGTCTGTGAGCATTTCCACCATATCGCTTAGATTGCTCTCAGCGTCTATGGCTTCAGCAAGCTTGGTCGTTGTGTTCTTCTGAGCGTTATTCTTTCTGTCGGCGTGTTCTATAATCTGATTTTGTTCAGCCGCTGAAACCGGGCGATTATATATCTTCAGCGTAACATTTTCGTGGTCTGCAATATGTGACAAGATCGCCTGTTCCTGCGTTTTCGGCGCATATTCTCTGATTGCCCACACAGAGCAATAATTATTGCCGCATATATAATAATCGGGATAAAATCTGAGTACAGACGGCGTAATGCGGTCAAAGTATGATTGAATGCGTATTTCTTCTTCCTGCTCAGGCGTCAACTCAACCGCTTTTTTATTACATATTTTCATTTGTTGCTCCCTCCACATCTGCAATTTCAGCACCATATGATGATATGCCGAAATATACAGCTAAAAATTGTTTTAAATCTGATTTTTCAAGCCGTTTGCAAACAAAATCGTATTCGCTCATACACTTTTCCAGCCGGGATACAATCGTTCCGACGAGATCTTTAGATTGATTGCGAAATCTGTATACAAGATAAAACTGTCGTGAGTTCGACAATTCGCTTTGTATACTTTCCATATGTTCGAGATCTTTAGTGAGCAATTCACGAACAGCGTTATTTTCTTCGTCGTCTATACGAGTGCTTATAAATATTTTGTTGTTGTCAAAACATTCGCAGCCATCTGTGCAGAAAATCTGTATATTTGGAAAAGCAGTAAGAAGATCCATTAATTTTTCAATCTTAATTTGTACTGATTCCAAAGACATAACGGCAATGTTAGACGGTAGTATCGAAAAAACTACATACTCGGCTTTTCCGGCTATCAAACCGTATTTGCCGAAAGTTTCAAGGCCTAAAAGCTGTTGAACGGTTTTCTTTTTCGTTTTAATTTTCATATTATCCTCACTTCCATAGATATTTTTGTTGCTCTAACAAAAAGTGCTTTGCAGCAATCGTTACATAGCTGCATAATGTACGATCTTCCTCTGTCACGATCGTTAATATTGCATACACAAACAAAAAAACAAATTGCTCGGCTCTTAATGTGTTTGCGAGAATCGTAACACATATTATAGAGAAAAATACAATAACAATAAAATCTCGTGCCTGCCATTTGAGAATTTTTGTTTTCGATTTGAGGTTCTTTGGGTACAAGTAATTTTTCACTGTTTTCACCTACTTTGCAACTGCACGAATAAATCTCATGCCGCTTAATGCTGTATTAGCTGTCATTGATACAGCCATCATGTTTCCGCGAATAGACGTATCTAATCCGAATCTGTCAGCTATACGTGGGACTTCTGTAGCAGACAGGATAAGACACGTACCTATGAGCCAATCGCTTTGAATTGTAATTAACCCGGTAAAGAAAAGCGTAGTTTGCATAAATGACGTAAAGCATAATGCTATAACTTGCTTTATCCAACCATTGAATCCATCACTGTAGCCTCGTGGGAGATTAAGCATATACAACGAGCCAACGCCGATAAGAGTAAGTAATATACCGCCTCTTTTAACGTTAGCAAAGAACACCTTCACGGTTGCGTACAATATCATTAAAATGAATATCACATTAACAAAATTGACGTTAAATTCTACAAGATGATGATAATAATTCTCATCGGTTACCTGATCAATTATTGAACGGGAAACAGAATCTTGAGTATATACTGCAAAATTATATAAACGTTCCGGCAATATAGTAAATAGACTTACTGCCAAAACCGCTTTTAACCAATTTATAGCAGTTGTCTTTACGTCGCCTTTGCCGTTGCTGTATTCGATAACCATATCCGATATTGATACAACTAATCCGATTGCAAATAACGCCCAGCCGAGTATGTAGAAGAAATTAACAAGTGATTGAACCCAAGGAAGGCGAAACAGATCAGATCCGGTTTCATTTATCTTGGTGAAAACAACTTTTATAACACTGAAAATAACTTCATAAATCCAGTTAATAATACCATTAAATATGCTTGAAACGAATCCATCAACTGAAATTCCGAGTACGTCAAATAGCCAGCCCATACTTAAACCCTCCTTATGTTCGTATCATTTTTTTGCTTGAAGGAGTTTCTGTGAAAATATCATCTTCTTCAAGCGAGTAATCGGTTATAAGCTCGTTAATATCGCTTACATTTTCTTCTTTATTCATTTCATTCTCCTGCTCATCGATATGCTGTTTTTTAATTACTTTGCTAATCGATTTTCGATCAGCATAATATACTGTTTTAACCTCTTTAATCTCAGCGTTCAGCTTTTCATCGTAGCGTATGCCAAGTTTTTCGTAAAACAGAAGCTGCACTTTGAACGGCGACATTCCTGTTTTAGTACAAATAAATGTTCCTTTTGGCAAGCACTTCAGCTCATCGGCTGTAATTAATTCTCGTCCCGTCATCTGTAATTGCTGAGATTGGTGACCGCTGTTTTTGCCTCCGTTGCCTTTAGAAATACTACCTGTCAGAATAGTCTGCTTCCCGAGGTCTTTTGATAGCTTTTCGGCAGAAGAACTACCGGGAGCAAAACCGCCAAACAGCATTAGTTGTGTGTTATCAACGATGATTTCAGACCCTTGCTTTCCATAGTTTTTTTCAAGTTGTGCGAAAGATTGTATAATTGCAACGATAGACACTGAACGTGAGCGCAGGGCGGAGAACATTGCTTCAACTCCGCTTATTGGCGGCATTGTACCAAACTCCTCGAAATATATCATTATACGTTTATCTAAATGACCGCCGTTTTCATCGGCAATATGGTATATTTCTCGGCTGATTTGTTCTATAATCAGATTAGCAATTACATACTTTGTTCTGTCTTCTTCGGGAAGTACAATAAATACAGCACATTTTTCTTTACAGAGTGTTTCAGTATCGATTGCTGTGTTAAAGCATAAAATCTGTTCGGTTTCTGTGTCAATGAGTGAATTTAAACGTGACAGGGCAGTAGAGATGACCGAGAGTGCTGCTTGATCTGCATTGTTAATCGCCGCACCTGATAACCATCTTGCTTTATGTTCCGGCGGTAGCAATTTAATCAGATCAGCAAAGTATGTTTCCGATTTAAGTTGTGACTTTTTCTGTGGTTTTGCTTCTAACAACTCTATCATCAGTTTCAGCACGGACACTATATGACATTCTTTGTCATTTCCGTATTCGGCAATAATCAGAATCAGGGCTGCTATTAATCCCTTTGCAGCATCATAGAAGTATGTGTTTGCTCCGTATTTGTCGCCATCGGCGGCAATTATACTGTCGGCAACGATTTTTGCGTATCGCTCTGATTTGGCTTTTGCGCTGATATTCAAAGGATTATTTTTGTGTTCATCCATATATTTTTTTACAAGATGTAACAGATTAAATCCATCTGATTTAAGCGGATTCCGCAGATCTATCACTGATATTTTATAACCGTAACGTTTTGCGGCTACATAACCGCAATTTCTGTATATATCTCCTTTTGTATCAGTACTTATAAAACTCATACCTGCCGCACAGCAGTATTCAATGTTAGGTTCAAGAAAGAATGTGGTTTTACCTGTTCCTGCAGCTGCAATCATCAATGTATGTACATCACTTGTATCAATCAATGCGTATGTATCTTTCCCCTTTTTTTCAAAACCGACTATTGTTCCGTCAATTGTTGGTCTGCAAGCACCCATACGCCATAATTGCGGCTCATATTTTAGAATTGAAAAGTTTTGTGAAATTTCCTTGTGTTCCGCCCAGTGAGCGGTTCCGTGCTGTCCGTTACCGACCTTGCGAGCCTTGATTTTGTCAAGGCTGTAATTCTTCCCTATAACAGCGAATATTATCATAGCCAAAAAGACAATTGCTATAATAACTATAAATACATACTGTTGCATATTATCAACCTCCCATCGTCATAACGGCAGTTTCAGCAATGATTTCCGATTGTGCCTGTTGCATTTCAAGAGTCATGCTTGCTTCAATCGATACTGCTGTTTGCGCTATTTCATAGAAACGTTTTGCAACGCTTTTACACGTGTCGGTTTCTCCTATTTTAAATGCACATTTAATTTGTTCGGTCAATTGCTCGATTTTTGTTTGCGGCTTACCTTTTTCTCTATATGCTCTGAAATCTTTATTGATACGATTGGCTAGTTTTTCATACATAGCGGTATAGTCAATCGTCGAATCATCAAGTTTCAGTGTTTGAACACTATGATCCAGTGCAAGAGCGGCTATATCGGTATACAGTCCTTCTGCAAGCAAATCTTCAAATCCGGGTGATAATGTATCATTTTGCGGCTCGATTTCATCTACAACATTAGCAACAGCATTTTTCAGCGGGTGAACATTTGCCGGAATATATTCTTCGCCATAATTATGTTTAAGGTCTTCGTTCCAGTCTTTTGCCTGTGAAGTTGCCCGTCCGATATGCTGATAGCCTTTTGAATAAAGTATATCTCGTATTCGTTCGGCAGCGTCTATTCCACCTTCATCGTTGTCCGTACATAAAACTACATGCTGAAGATGAGGATAGTCTGACAACGCCTGAAGAAGCGAACGCTCTGAAATACCGTCAAGAGCTATATAGCTATGCTTTTGCCAATCAGCCGGATATAACGTTATAAATGACAACATATCTATCGGTGCTTCGAAGACTAATATCATATCATCAGTGCCGATATGGCAAAAACTGAAATTAGTATCAGATCCGGAGACTGTCATGCGAAAACTTTTGCCGTATGTGGCAATCGAGCGTTTATTAGCCTGCTTGGCAGTACCCTCCTTATCTCTGCCGAGAAACACAACATTGTGCGCTTCTTTTTGTTCACCTGTAGTTTTATCGTTGTAATATTCAAGACTTTCATAGATCATCTTCTTATGAGCAAAAAAAGAAACAATGTCGCCTGATATGTGCCGGGTTTTTGTTAGGTATGCAAAAACTCGTTTCATATCGCTGTTGGCTTTCGGTAACTTAAATTCCTTTCTAATCGGTAATTGCGTATTAACATTTGATACTCGTGTTATATTTGATGAAGGAACTGATGAAAACCCTAATAGCATTTCTACGGCTTCAGGATAAGAAGAACCGTAATAATTCTCGACAAATTTTATAGCACCGCCACCAATCTGATTTTTATGATCATACCACTGATTTCCGTTAATGGTTATACTGTCATGCTTCTGTCCGTTTTCAGTATATACAAGCTTATATCCGCTGCCATGTCTTTGTAATTGTTCGCCATGTGACGTGAGAAAACTGTACAGATCCGTTGAATTTGCGGTTGTTCGCTGTTCTTCGGTAATACGTCTGTATTTTGCCATTTCTGACTCCTTTCTGTTTCAAAAAGGAAAAAGGCTTGTGAGCTATTATACCCAAAAGCCTTTTTTCAATATTGAATTATTTAATACTGCTGCAAGCATTACCACGGAATGATGTTCCAAATATAAAGGGGTGCAGTAAGAACAAATAGCAGTCCACCCAGGCATACAGCCGGTGCTATTATATCAAATTCGCCGTTACGCTTATAGGAAATAGCACTTTTTGTAATGAATACAATTAACAAAATACCGAGTACGCCATCGAGTATAGGGAACACCACATCATTTACGATTGTCTTAATCTGACCTTTCATGCCGTCCCATGTACTTGTAATAGCACCGGCTACGTCGGCACTTCCGGCAGCAAAGCATACAGTTGAGAGAGCTGTTACGGTTATAAGCGCAACAAGAAATGTTGCAAGCACTTTTGCTTTTTTCATAATAATATTCCTTTCAGATAAAAAAATAAGAGCGGTTAACGCTCTGACAAATATGTTGATTTTTATTGTCGCCAGTGGCGACAATTTATATCTGCATGGGAATCACATCCTTTCATAAAATAGTTTTGCTCTTGAAAATACACAAAAATTATGTTATTATAAAAAGAAAAGGAGAATAAAATGATAACAAAAATTTTTGACACTGTCAGCAAGGCATTCGAAACATTACGACCTTCATTCGCATTATTTTTTGTGACTTTGCTTATTTTGCATTTCTCAATTAATTTATATCAAAGTGAGTTTTGCGGAATAATGGATAATTTGTCGGTAAATATTTTTGGTGATGCTAAAGTACTTGAATTGATAGACGTGATTGCATTTAATTGCTTTTTCTTTTTTTGGCTCTTATCGACATTAACTTTACGTTTGTGGCGTGATAGTTATAATATAGAATGTGACTTAAAGCATCAGCCTGATTATCACTATACGTTTCGCAAGGCGTATTTTGAAACTATAGGAGTTTGCAAAATTTCGTTTGTAATTTTTTACCTTGTACACATTTTGCTGAATTACAAACTATTTATAACAGATTTTCTGCTTACCACTTTATCTTTTATTACTTCTTTTCATACTACATGTATTGTATGGACTACGATAATTTGTATATTGTCATTCGGAATCAAAAAGTTACATGATAAATTTTCCAGTCCGTTATAATAATTTAATTCCATGTTTTAAGACTTACATATCAGCAATCATCATCGGGACATTACTCAGATTATCGTAATCTCCAAAAGCAATCAAAATAATCTCATAATTATTATTGCGAGTGAAATTACTCTTGTGTAAGCGGTTTTTCATATATGATTCACCGTTTACTTTATATGCTGTTCGAGAAACATTGTCGTAAATCATCTTTGCGAGTTCTGCTGCATTATGTTCGTCGGTGAGCAACTTATAGAACGCTCTGTTTTTATATAGGTTTTTAACATCTTTTATGTATTTGAAGATCAATATCAATTGCACGGGTACGATGATAATAACAAATAAAATCGTAACAAACAACGCAGGAACAGGGTATCCTTTAATAAACGACAGTGCCATAGTAACGAGCAATACAGCAACATAAAAAAACAGCGTTCTATCATCTTTCAGCATATCGAAAATTATCTTTTTCCTTAGTGATTTTGCTAACTTATTCAGACTATCGTTTTCAGGTAACACTTCATAGGTAATTCCGCAATTACTGAGCATTCTTTCTATGTTCTTCATCTTTCTCCTCCTTTAATCGCCACCACAAAGGCGGCAGAGCTTTTCTGCCGCCCGGTGACAATAAAATTTTAATGCTGCTTAGCGTTTTCTCTTACGCTTCGATAACGGGAATGCAAGCACAACAGCCGCACTCATCATTACCATTGATATGATAATAACTGCTGTCTGCGTAAAGCTGTCCTCGCTTGCACCTGTCGGGGGATTGTCCGGTATCTTGCTGTTGTGCATATTGGCAACAAGCATTGCACCGTCACGGTCAATTGTTAACTGCTTATCTTCGGGTAAAAGATAGCCTGCCGAAGCAGAATCCTTAACTTCGTGTATGGTATACTCACCGGCTCTTAAATCGTTAATGCGGATTATACCGTTCTTGTCGGTTGTGTATGTTTTCTTGAAAGTCTGACCTGTGTATGTCTTTCCGGTTACCTCAAAATGTATTCCTTCGACCTTATTGTCGTATGAAGTCTTTACAATCTTGATTTCACCCTTCTGAGGTGAGTTGATAAATGTACCCTTGCCAAGCTCATCGTTAGATACTTCTACGGTTTCGCCGTCATTTACGATCTGGAAATAGTAGAAATTCACATCACGGACGAAGTATTTCGGAGCCTTTGTTTCCTGCACATAGTATTCGCCGTATACAAGTCCCTCAAGGCTGTACACGCCTGTTTCGGTTTCCTTCATTGTGCCGACTACGGTTTTCTTGTCCGATTTATAAACTGTAAATACAGCACCTGTCAATTTATTTTCGGGATAGTCCTCATCGACTTTCGTTAATGTGACATTGCCGACAATAACCTTATTGACAAACTCTGCACTTGCAGTTGCGTCCTTAGTTACCGTGATTGTCTTGACCTGTGTCTTAGGCAGATAACCCTCAGCATTGTTGATTTCGGTTATCGTGTACTTGCCGGTCGGCAGTTCTGTAAGTTCAAACTTGCCGTTTGTCAGCATAAAACGTGCTTCTGCTGTCTGACTGCCGTTATATACATACTTGCCGTTCTTCGATACAGCCTTTAAATATGCACCGTCAGCGTTCTTTACAGTGAAGTATACATTCTTTTCAAGCTCTGCCTTCTGAGCTGTTGTCAGTTCATTGGGATTTGTCCATTTCTTCACGATACTTGCGTTGCCTGTGTCACGGATGTTTGTAAATGTCAGCACTGCCACTGTATTCTTGGTGATTTTGATTTTCTGAGTCTGCTGCTTCGGGCTGTAGTCCTTTGCATTGTTAAACTCAGTCACAGTGTAGTCACCTGTAGGCAGTTCTGCGATTACAAATGCACCGTTTTTCAGAGCAAATTTTGTTTCTGTTTTCTGTGTGCCACAGTAGATGTAGCTACCGTTGCTTTCCTTAACCTTGAGATAAGCACCGTTGCTGTCGGTTACGGTAAAGTATACATTTTTTTCGATTTCAGTCTGTTCAGCGGCTGTCATCGTATCAAACTGCTTCCATACCTTTATAATCTTGCCTGTGCCTGTGTCACGGACGTTCGTAAATGTCAGCTCTGCCACTGTATTCTTGGTGATTTTGATTTTCTGAGTCTGCTGTTTCGGACTGTAGTCCTTTGCATTGTTGTACTCAGTCACAGTGTAGTCACCTGTAGGCAGTTCTGCAATTGCAAATGTGCCGTTTTTCAGAACGAATTTTGTTTCTGTTTTCTGTGAGCCGCAGTAGATATAGTTACCGCTGTTTTCCTTTACCTTGAGATACGCTCCGTTGCTATCTGTTACGGTAAAGTATACATTGTTTTCGATTTCAGCCTGTTCAGCGGCTGTCATCGTATCAAACTGCTTCCATACCTTTATAACCTTGCCTGTGCCAGTATCACGCTCATTTACAAACGTTGCCTTTGCTGTCTGATTTCTGACTACAGTAATCTTCACGGGATTTTCCGACTTGATTGTGTAATCGGAAAGTGTGCTGAATTCTGTCACAGTGTAGTCACCTGTAGGCAGTTCTGCAATTGCAAATGTGCTGTTCTTCAGAGTATATCTGAATTCCGATGTGCTGTCGCCGTTATATGTGTATATTCCGTCTGCACCTGTTGCGGTGATATACTTGCCGTTTCTGTCCTTTACGGTGAAATACAGGCTCTTTTCAAGCTCTGCCTTCATCTGTGCGATTTCATCGGCTGTCATATCTGCTGTACTATTGTCAAGTTTCCAATCTTTGGTTACAGCACCGTGACCGTAAGGATATTCGTTGAAGTCGGATTTTCCGATTTCATTGCTAACCGATACAGTAGCGTTTGCCGTTTTAAGCGTTACCGGGTGTACGTCTGTGTCAAGATAGTAGCCTTCGGGAGCTGTAAGCTCCTTGACATAGTATGTTGTACCTGTTGCACTGCTTATAGGTAAGTTGTTGCAAGTGTACACTCCTGTAGCTGTTTCGATAATCTCTGCATTTACAAGTGTGCTGTCAGTGTTCGACTTATACGCCTTTGCTACTGTCTTGCAAGTGCTGTCGGTATAGATACCGAATGTAGCACCTGTTACCTTTTCGCCGGTCTTTGCGTCAACCTTGTTGATAACAATGTGACCGAAAGGCTTGTTTTCAAACGTTGCAGTAGTAGTTGCATTGCTCTTTACTTCAATCGTCTGATTTGCAGGCGTGATATATCCGACTGTCTTGCCGTCCTTTACTTCCTTTACGGTATAAGTACCGATAAGGAGGTTTGATATATTGATTTCGCCCTTTGCGTCTGTTGTGTATGTCTTGGTTGCTACGGGTGTGCCGTTAAGAGCCGTGCCGGAAACTTCAAACTTCCAACCGGAAAGAACACCGTCTGCACTTCTCTTGACTATCTTTATATCGCCCTTCTGCGGAGCATTGGGGAACTTGTCGTTGCCGTTGATTGACACATCGACAACCTTGCCTGCGTCAGAAATTGTGAACTGATAGAATGTGTTGTCGATATTGTAATACTTCGGTGCTTTTGTTTCTCTGAGGTAATATGTGCCTGCCGGGATTTCGTCAAGCTGATATGTACCCTTTGATGTTTCTGCGAGTTTGCCGTATACAGTAGCCTTGTCGGAATTGTATACAGTAAATTCAGCGCCGCTCAGAAGTACATCGGGATGATCTGCGTCAACCTTTGTCGTTCTGACCGAGCCTAAAGGCGTTTCATAGAATTTCGATGTAGCGTTGTTTGATACTGCTACGGTTGAATTTGCGGTTTTAAGCGTTACCGGGTGTACGTCTGTGTCAATAGCGTAATGGTCGGGAGCTGTAAGCTCCTTTACATAGTAAGTTGTGCCGCTCTTGCTCTCAATCGGCAGGAAATTGCAAGTGTACTTGCCTGTCGCACTTTCTGTGATTACAGCGTCTGTCAGAGTATCATCTGTAGCTGATGTATATGCCTGTGCAGGAATTTCACATTCAGCGTCCGTATAGATACCGAATGTAGCACCGCTCAGAGCAGTGCCTTTTACGCTGTCAACCTTGTTGATAACGATATTCGCATACGGCTTGTTCTCGAAGTTGACAGTTGTTACAGTATCGGTCTTGACTTCAAGGTCTTTGCTGTTCTCGGTAATGTAACCGACCGTTTTACCTGTCTTGACCTCTGTAACCTTGTAATCACCGATACGGATATTACTGATTGTGATTGTACCCTTTGCATCGGTAGTAAAGGTCTTGTCATAACTCTGTCCGGTCTTGGCTGTGCCGGTTACTCTGAACTGCCAGCCGGAAAGTACACCGTCAGCACTATGCTTTACAATACTTATCGTACCCGTCATTGCCTTGTTGGTGAATACCTTTTTAACCGAGCCGGCAGGTGTGATCGTGAATGTCACAGGATCAATGCTAAAGCTGTAACCTGTTGTGCCGGAAACCTCATAAACTGTGTATTCTTCTCTTGCGGGAAGCTCATTTGCAATAAAGTTATATGTGTCTTTGTTCAGCTTTAATTCTGTACCGGTATTGTTCTCGCCTTTATAAGTATAACTGCCGTTTGAGCCTGTAAAGGTGAGATATTTGCCGTTGTGCTTGATTTTAAAAGCAACCTCGGCAAGTTTGTCATCGGGGATATTTTCAATAGCACCGTTTTCATTTAAAAACTGCTTGTCAATCTGCACAGAGCCTGTCTTAAGCTGATTGTCAAGCTCAATGTCATCAAGGTCGATTACAGCATTCGGATCACCGTTGCCCAGGTCAATACGCTGGTCCCGGTTATCAACGTCGTAATCCGTACCGCTGTACGTTTCAATGACAGACAGATAATACGGAGTGGTGTTAGCGCCGAACGATATAGTCATTTCGCCGTTTTCATTCAGCTTTAAGTCAGATGCAGATGACTTTGTAGCAGTTACATCTTTGAAAGTATAATTGCCATTGCTACCGGTAAAATTAACATAATATCCTGCCGGCGGAGATGACAAAGAACTCCCGCTGAATCCGATTACCTGCAGATTTACGGTAACTTTAGCATACTGTTCTTTGAGCTGTGCTTCTGTCAGATTGTCCTCATCGCTGAAGTGCTTACGGATAACTACAACAGGCGTTGATTTATTCGTAAATGATACTGACTTTGTTTCGCCCTTATTGGCAATTGTGACCGTCTTTGTCTGTGATTTAGGTGTGTACCCACTTGCATTATTAATCTCTGTTACAGTGTATGTTCCCATAGGGAGCTTGCTTACATTAAACT
>ENA-OPYH01000524-OPYH01000524.1-human-gut-metagenome-genome-assembly--contig:-NODE-524-length-24743-cov-5.420974_pt1 | contig 24743 bp, 13 predicted proteins | sample MGYA00241254_ERZ501488 | MGnify/ENA primary metagenome ERZ501488 (study PRJEB25962, sample SAMEA2042660) | human gut metagenome | biome: human gut; feature: human-associated habitat; material: faeces...
GAAAAGGAAACAATTAAGGAGGCAGAAGTCACAGCCTCAGAGAAGGAGTTTAATACACTCCTTATGAAAATGAGCGTACCTCAAAAAGACGATAAAAAAGAGCATGATAAAGATATGAGATATTTGGAAAGTTCCAAATAAAGGAGTAATTTTGTATTGCATTAATTAAGTAGTTAATGCTTCTTATGAAATTATAGCTCAATCGCCTTCTGAATCACCACCTCGGAATATAACGAGCTATGAACCAATACATATTGGGTGAGTTGTACCTATTTAGGCGCAGACTTCCCCATAATGTATTGTGGTTTGTGGTGAACCAAGAAGGCGTATGGCAATGGTCTGCGCTTTTCATACTCTTACGTTAGGTTATTGCTGAATGAAAAAGATTTTTTTTAATTTTAGTATTAACCAATAAAACAAAATGGTATGAAAACAACTTTAATGTCGTTAACTATTATCTCATTATTTTTCTCCTTTATTTGTTGCAACAAGCAAGAAACGATAGAAGACAAGATTAAGAAAGAATTTAAAATCTATGTAAATGAAAATTTTGGCGACCCAAACGATTTGAAAGAGGTTGTATCTATTGACTTAAAAGATACAGTGAGTTACCGACCTATATATGAAATAGTTTCAATGACTAAAGGACTTTATGAAAAAGGAAAGGAACAAGATGATAGCATATTTTACTATATAGAAGGAAAAGGATTTGCTAAAGTAGTAAATAAAATGACAAGAGCTGAGAAAGAAAAAATTGGCACTTACATGAAGGCATTGATAGATTTTTACGAGGATAAACAATTAGAATATATCTCTGTTGGAAAAGAATTAGATAAAATATTAGAATATAATGACAGTACAATGTATATTCATTATGAGATAAAAGCAAGAGTAACAAAAGGAGATATTAAGAGTTTAGATATATATCATGCTTACATAGATAATAATGGCAAAATTGATATTAAAGACCATATTAAGAAAATGAGCGAACTGCCAAAAAAATGGAGTGATATAGATAATGATTTAACTCGATTCAATGCTATTATGAAGGAAAAATTAGATTATCAACTACCATTTTTTAAGTTGTTTAATACATATCCTTCGATAAAAGAAAACTATGAAAAAAAATGAGTAAATTAGAAATAATCGCTATCTTAGCGGTCTAATTATAAACATAAGTTATACCCACCCGGCTTAGGGTCGGGTGGTATATAACTGCCTAATAAAAAAGCCTACCCATGCCAACCGAAATTTCAGTTTTTTTGTTAAGTTTGCAAGCAATGCCCCTCAAACTCACTACATATTACCGTGGGAGCAAGGTTCCTGACCTGCCAGGCACCAACACCTTCCATTCCACAGAGTTGTTCCGAATCTACGAGGAAACTCCGGGGTATACCCCCATACTCATTGTGGCATCCGAAGATGACAAGCCCGTTGCGAAACTGCTTGCCGCCATACGTAAAAGTGTCCGCATGTTTCCACCCGGCATCATCAAAAGATGTGAGGTGTACGGTACGGGAGAATATTTCAATAACGAGGCAGACAAAGAGATTATCTTCAGTGACATGCTGCAAAGGCTTACCAATGAAGCATTGCGCGATTCTTTTCTCATCGAGTTCCGCAACCTGGAAAATGCCATGTTCGGATACAAATCTTTCCGAGACAACCAATACATCGCCATCAATTGGCTGCGGGTACGCAACTCGCTGCACAGCGTCGAAAAGGTGGAAGAGCGTTTCAGCCCGTCACGTATCCGGCAAATAAAGAAAGGGCTCAAAAACGGCGCCCAAGTACGGGAAGCACGTACCAAAGAGGAGATTCTCTGTTTTGCCCAGATGTTGCGCCACGTATATTCTTCCAAGATACGGCGCCACTTCCCCAGCATCAAGTTCTTTCAGCATCTCGAAAACCAGTTGACAAAAGGGCAGCAAAGCAAAATCTTCATCGTCATTTATAAGGAGAAGATTATCGGTGGCAGCGCATGCATTTATTCAGATGATAGCGCCTATCTATGGTTCTCAGGTGGCATGCGCAAGACTTATGCCCTGCAATATCCGGGGATTCTTGCCGTATGGAAAGCACTGGATGATGCCAAACAACGCGGATACCGCCACTTAGAGTTCATGGACGTGGGACTTCCCTTCCGTAAACATGGCTACCGTGAGTTCGTTCTCCGCTTTGGAGGAAAACAAAGCAGCACCCGACGCTGGTTCCGTTTCCGTTGGAACTGGCTGAATCGGGTGCTGATAAAGATGTATGAATGATTCTTACCGAAATCAGAAATTAGTGTAGACCACATATCCATGAGCCGGTACATTAACCTGTTTATTTACGGTTTCACTTTTTCCTGTAAAGTAATTGGTCCAGTTACCAGGAGTGGCAGGGAAAACAATATCAGTAGCGGTATGTGTAAAGTTACCCACCACCACCAGTTGCTTACCCGTTATACTTTTTACCAATAATGTACGACCGTTGTCCCAATCAGAAGTTTCCACCTTCCATGTCAAAGTTGCATTTGCATCAAACAACTCCGGATGAGCATTGCGCAGCTTCATCAAAGCTGCATAAACATCGTGCAGCCCTTTACGATCGGCGTTATCTAAATATTCCCAATGCAAAGGCTTCCTACCGGTACGGCCATTCTCTTCAATAGAGATGTCATATCCCATCTCTCCGAACTGCCAAACCATCTTAGGACCAGGAACGGTAAGGAAGAAAGTTGTATTTAGTGCCAACTGATTCATACGGGCATCAAGGTCGGTTTTCAGCACACCATCACCCCATTGCGACTGTTTGTAAGCTGTGCGTTCTTCATCATGGCTTTCCATAAAACCTACCCATGCAGTGTTTTTCTCATAAAGGCTACTAAAAGAACTATTTTCAGCATACCCCATAGCCGACTGACAATAGGCATTATTCAAGTTACGCCATAAGTGCATACCATCAGCTGCCAGTTCATTTTCTTCCTTTGAATCACAGAAATGCTCCAAGATAACATAAGAGTCCTTTTTCACTTCCTTGATGGCCGCATTATAATCCTTTAGGACGGCAATGCGACCCGCATCGTAATTGGATGCTGTACTTTCAGTGCAAGAGGTTTGTGTGAACCCTTTCGTCAAATCAAAACGAAAGCCATCCACCTTATATTCCTTCAACAAGAATTGCAGATTACGCTTCACAAACTTACGCACCAATGGGCTTTCATGATTGAAATCATGGAACACGCTATAAGGATGAGGTGCTTCCACATTGAAGTATGGATTATTCTTTGCAGTCTTATCACCATCCCAATAGAGTTTAGCCAGCGGATTATTTCCTGTAGCATGATTATAAACCACATCCAGAATAACTGCCATACCAGCCTCATGACAAGCATCAATGAACTGCTTATACATTGTTTTTGTCCCATAAGCTTTATCCATCGCAAAGAAAAAACAAGGATTATACCCCCAACTGTCATTGCCGTCAAACTCCTGCACCGGCATCAACTCAATAGCGTTGACACCCATTTCTTTCAAGTAAGAAAGCTTTCCCATCGCACCGTTAATGTCACTCGTAGCCGTAAAGTCGCGCAAGTGCAATTCATATATCACTAATTGCTTAGGATTTGCTATTTTAAAATCATTATACTTCCAGTTATAACTATCTTTCTGTATCTTGAAGGTCGAAACGATTCCTACCCCTCCCTTAGGATAAACCAGGTTTTCATTATAGGTAGAAGCTGAAATATCTTTATCATTATCAGGATCCAGTATTTTTTCAGTATAAGCATCTGCCAAATGAATTACTTCACCTTCCTTTGTACCCACATAGTATTGGAAAGCATACTCTTTACCAGCATCTAACCCCGCCAACGTAATCCACCAACATCCGGAAGCATCATCACGATACATCTGCGACTTTTCGTCATTACTTAAGGTCCAATTGTTAAAGTCACCCACAACATGTGCAAAATCCTTATGATTTCCATTCACATCTTTATCATAAAGTACCAGTGTCACTGTAGAATTATCCATTATGTTGATACCTTCGACCATATCAGCCGGTACAGCGGCAGTTTTAATCTCACCGGGTACAAATCCTTCATATTTTGTATCAGTTACCGCTATAAAGGAATCAGTATCTATTCCTTTTTTACTACCATCCGCACTACGAATCACTATTCCAAGTTGGTTCACCGGTGTCTTTCCACTCCCAAACCACTCCCGGATATTCGGACTCAATGTAATACTCCAAATATTAGCCTCAGATAAAGTCATCTTACATTTATCTTTGTTTTCTGCCCACTCTGCAGGCACGAATTGCCAACGACCTTCACTGACAACACCAATATGTACATACACATCTCCTTTATACTCATAGAGGGCAGACTTTGTATCCGCTTTAAACGTAATGACAAGAGACTGATCAGCATCTGGTACCACCGGTGTATAACTCAGACCAGCAGGAATTGCAATTGCATTGGCAGCTTGAGTGACGGATATTTCTTCCCTTTTTGAACCGGATATAATATTCAATTGTGCTGTACGCGCTATTCCAGTTTCATTTTTAGCAACAGAAACCATAATCGTAGCTTTTCCTGACAAGCCTTTTGCCGGATTGATACTGCACCAGCCAATATCCTCACCACTCAGCTCAGCAGTCCATTGATATCCGGCCTCAAAACTGACACTTTGTGAAGAAGCAGCTTCAGCAAAGCTAAAACCTTGTTCAAAAATAGCTTCACTACCGGAGGCAGGAGTCAAATATTCCTGAAACTCCTCTTTGTTGTCACTACATGCCGTGAATGCCAGCAGCACGCTGAAGCATATCAAATGCCATAAAACAAGATTCTCACGTTGAACGATAATTTTCATAATATGAAGTATTTAAAGTTATCACTTCACAAATATAACCGGAAAAGAAAGGGCAAATCAATTAACGTAAAGGAAAACGAGAACAATATCACGAAAACGTTTGCATATCAAACAGAAAGAGGAGACCTTACACAATATAATAGTATAGGGTCTCCTCTTTTATTAAAATCCAGCCGTCAGAATCTAATTATTCTATACTCTAATGCATTCAGTTTAATTTCATTCATCAATTCCAGAGGTTTATTTTCGTAAATATCAGTAGCTACATGATGCTTCCAACCCTCCGGTAAGATAACAGAAACATCTCTATTACGCACATTAACCAATATCATAAAAGCATCTTTACCATCACTTTTCTGATACATCAAGACGTCTGAAGCAGGATACCCAGTTAATATTCCTTTCCGAAGTGCAGGATATTTATTATACAATCCCATTAAACACCCATATTCTTGATAAATATCCGAACATTCGGACCAATCCACGGATGTATATGCAAAAAAATTAATAGGAGCCTCATGTCCAATTTCTTGTGAACTATAAATCAATGCTCCACCATGCAAAAAAACTGTTCCAACAAAAGCAGCCATAGCTGCCCTTTCACTTCCTAACTCCACAATTGGCGACATTTTAGAAGCCTCATCATGATTGGTAATAAAACGTAATTTCATTTTTCCTGCCGGAATTGAGTCATACTCGCTCCAATCCACCTCCAACAAGCGTGCCGCACTACTATCATTAACGAAAACATCCCGCATCGCCTCCATCAAATCCCAAGCATAGTTCATATCAAATCCTGCATCAAAATGATCTTTGCGCTTACCTTCTGCCAACATTAACAATTTCCGATTTGGAATAGCCCTCAGAGAATCAACAGCTTGCTTCCAGAAAGTATATGGAACATAATCAGCAGCATCACAGCGAAAACCATCTACACCAACTTCTTGTATCCAATATTTCATAGCATCAATCATTGCAAGGCACATATCTGCATTATCGTAGTTCAAATCTGCCACATCATTCCATCCCGTTCCTGCAGGAGAAATTATATTTCCGATACTATCCTGAGTATACCACTCTTTATGTTCTTTAATCCAAGCATGGTCCCAAGATGTATGATTAGCAACCCAATCTAAAATTACACTTATTCCTTTTTCATGGCATAATTCCACTAAACGCTTAAATTCTTCTACTGTTCCAAATTCAGGATTTATTCTTTTATAATCTTTGATACAATAAGGAGAATTCACCGTATTTACCTCACCAATCTCATAGATTGGCATAAACCAAACAACATTAACACCCAAAAACTGAATAGAATCAAGATGTTTTGATATGACATTAAATGCATTCTTCAGAGCAAAAACACGTGGATTGATTTCGTACATCACAACGTCTTCTACAGCAGGTAATACTTGCTTTTGTTCAGTAACTATCTCGCGTTTTCCGGCACAAGCATACACTGTCAATAATACAAGTATAGTATAAAATAAATTCCTCATCTATTTACAATTCATTGGTCTGACAAATAAAAAAGGATTAAAGGTCCCCCCTTAATCCTTTTTCTATAAATAAGAGAGCCTTAATTGGCTGTCATTGTAGCATTCTTAGCTTCTGGATCCAATACAATCGTGTATGTTCCAGCTGAAACTTTAATATTTCCACCATCCTGCGTCAGCGCACCTAAACTACCACCAAAGTTTATAGTCCAAGCTGCATCCCATCTGAATTTCATTTCACCATCACCTAATGTAACAGTCACCGACCACTTTTGCGTTTCAGCATCATAATCCATTAAAGTGCCTTTATCCCATCCACCAGGAGTAGCATCACCAATAATCTCCCAACCTGTCTTATCCAAAGTAGCAACCATCTTCTTAGTATCGGCACCTACTCGATAATAACCGGCAGCCTCAATCTTAACATTACCGCCATCACCGATAACAAACGTAGTTGATGTCTTAGCCTCATTCCAAGTAATATCTCCAACAACACCAATCCACGTACCAGAATCATAGAACTTGAATTCTGTATCGGCAGGGAAATAGTGAGTGCCAGTATATTTGAAATCACGAGCTGCAGATTCTACCTTATAGCAATCATCAGCTTCCGGCTTCCAACCATCACCACTCTGATAGCTACCAGGCAATGTCATTGCAGAGCTAGAAAGCTCAATCGTTGTTTCTTCCATACTATAAGTATATTTTCCTGCATTAGTCAAATTTAAAGTAATAATATAGGGACTTGCCTTTACCACTTTGAAATTTTGACCTCCAGCAACCAAGTTACCGGCCAACTCAGAAAGTTTACCTTCTTCTGCTCCATAATTGAATCCCCAGTCATTATTGGCTCTAAATTTGAATTCCTTATCGAGCAACGGAGTAACCACTGTCCAAAGACGAGTAGTGGTATCGTATTCCATCTGGGTATCTTTGTCCCAACCACTAGACGTAGCATCTCCAATTACTCCCCAAACCAGCCCTTTCTCTGATTGGGTTACCTTACCTTCTGCATCTAAAGTAATTTCAATGAAACCTTTACCATCAGCAGTAACTTGCTGGTCTTTAGCCAATACTTTCGTAAGGTCTGCACCATCAATGATTGCATAAGAAGCAGCACCATCAAAATTGGCATAACCACTATAAATGCCATCACCGTCAGGGTCACCTATCAAATAGGCAGTAGTGTAGTCCCAATCAGGATAGCCAACAGCTACATAAGCATACTTCCATGTAATATTATCTACATTAGGGTCATAAGGTGTAGCCTTAAAAGTTATTGAGTTACTAGCTGCATCAGTATAAGCATCATATGCCTCAGAAACCAAAGAAACAGTAAAATCATACGTTTGCCCCGGATATGCTCCTACCTTAGCCAATAAAGAATTCATTTCACTATTTGTAAATGCCAGTTTTGCATCCCCTGTTTCTCCTATTACAATACTCTTATTGGTAGAAGTATTTGTTAGAGTTACAACATAATTAACTACTGCAGAAACTCCATAATCTGCCTTATCCCAAGCTATTTCCGGAAATTGCGCATCCTTATTGTCTTTAGTAATAGTAATGTCTGTTTGGTAAAGCGCATGCAATGCAGCAGCAGTCTTCAATTCCAATATGGGGGTAGCATCCTCCTCACAAGACATCAATGCGAAGATTCCAGCCAAAAGTAAATAAATATATTTTGTCTTCATATCATTCATGTTTAATCATTAATATTAGTATCCTTCATTCTGTACCAGGTTCTGATTAGAACCAACATCGTCTGAAGGCAAGGGGAACACTTGATAAAAGCTTTCAACAGATTTTCCTGCCGCAACTCCACCCTTCCATGGCCAAACATAATCAGCAGAAGTATATTTACCGAAGCGAATCAAATCTGTACGTCTTTGAGCTTCGTAGAATAGCTCACGTGCGCGTTCATCCATCATAAAGTCCAAAGTAAAATCACTATCGGAAATAGGTGCGGACGCCTTGTCTGAATATGCACGTTTACGCAAATCATTTACATATCCCAAAGCCTCTGTTTTTGTTGCTCCTTGTCCGCCACGAAGAACAGCTTCTGCTAAATTCAAATAGATTTCACCTAAACGGAATAATGGATAATCTGTCCAAGCTTCCGCAGATGCAGGTTTACTTCCATCTTTATTCACATTATAAAACTTGGTAACGGGAATGCCATTATTGACAAAATCAGCCTCATTTGTGATCTCAATATTTGTGGTAGCTTCTGTACGCAACATTGCTTTACGAGTATCCTTATCACTGCTATCCTCTTTTTCAAAGATATTATATAAAGACGACTTAGCTCTAACACCTTGCCAACCTCCCTTTGCATTCGTTTCTTCTTGAAAATCAGCAGAACCCCAGCATAACAAAGCTGTCATACCTCCCCAGGTCATTGTATCTTCACCTTCATATCTCAATGGGAAAATCATCTCTTTGGATTGGTCATTATCAGCTTTGAACATATCGCCATAAACCGGTTCCAATTGGTAACCTGCTGAAATAATCTTTTTAGAATAAGTCACACATTCAGTATATTTATTTACACCTACATACGTGTCTGCATTCAAATACAAGCGAGACAATGCAGCCCACAGAGCAGCTTTATTAGCATGTCCATAATTATCATTAAATCCAACTACAGGATCAAGCATATCACTTTCACATGCCAACATTTCACTTTCAATGTATTCAAATAATTGATCTTTCATAATTTGTTGTGGACGAACGCTACCAATAGGGCTGTTTTCATCTACAAACGGAACATTACGATACAAATCCAAAGCATACAGATACATCAAAGCACGCATAAAACGAGCTTCTGCACGGAAAGTTTTAATAGAAGCCTTTACTTGCTCTGAACAACCTCGTGAGGCAAGTTTATCATCAGTTGTTTCACGTAAAAACGCATTTGACAAGTTAATCTGATAATACAAACGATAATATGATCCTTTGATCCATGGACTTGAAGCAGCCCAAGAAATATGATTGAAGTCTGGAATACCAGGATCATTCCAGCAACAATGAGCGATATCAGAAGCCAATTCCTGCATATTCCACAATACGCGAATAAATGAAGCCTGAGAACCACCGTCAATGCCGGCAACATCCTGGTCTGAGTCTCCACCTGCATTACCACCTATTACCAAACCTGCATATATTTTAGCCAAACTTTGTTCATAAGCTCCTATCTCCTTTCCAAAAACGACATCCGAAACCAATTCATCCTTATCCAATGGAACCGTATCCAGATCGTTCACACAAGAGGTAACCCCTAACATCGTACTCAAAAGGGCTGCCGACAATATATATTTATATTTTAATATTTTCATAACTTCATTGATTAAAAATTAAGATTCAAGCCTAACATAAATACACGAGGGCGAGGATAGATATTATTATCAACTCCACTACCGCTAATTTCAGGATCCAAACCATCATATTTGGTAATAACAAACGGATTCTGTACCGTGACATAAACACGTGCACTTTGTTTATCATTGAACAGCTTGTTAAAAGTGTATCCTAATGAAATATTGTCCATCCGTACAAAAGAAGCATTCTGAACATAGTAACTAGAACGATATTGCCCTGTCTTGAAATTTGTTTTCCATGCAGAAGTCAAACGATTTTTCAAGAAACCAGTTTGGTCATACATTTGTGAACCATCCCAAGCCTCACGATTGGATTGTACATTGTTATAAGCATAGTTTCCAATACTTGCACGCAAAGCAAATGACAAATCCCAATTCTTATAAGACAATTGAGAAGTTAATCCCATAAATACGTCAGGAGCAGACTTTTTGTAAGCGACCAAATCTTCTTCGTCTATTTTATTATCCCCATTTTGATCAACATAAGCACCTTCTATCGGATTTCCAGCCTTATCATAAAGTTGTTCCCATACATAGAATGAATTATAAGGATGATCAACAGCATTTATCATGATATTATAACTGGTTGCTCCATCAATACCAGTATGAATCACACCTTTATAAGCCGGGTCATCATTAAATGTCAATTTGGTAATTTCATTTTTATTATAAGAGATGTTATAACTCAATGTCCAGTCCCAATCTTTTGTCGTGATAGGATGAGCCGTCAAAGTAAGTTCAATACCTTTATTCTCCAATGTACCTACATTCGTCAACAACTGGTTACTAAAGTTTGTACCGGCAGGAGCTGTAACCGTATTCAGCAAATCATCAGTTTTACGATAATACAAATCAAGAGTACCTGTCAATTTGTTGTTCAATACACCGAAATCCAATCCAATATTGTAAGTTGTAGTTTCTTCCCATTTCAAGTTTTCATCATAAGCTTGAGGAGCAATCAATGAATACTTGTTATTACCAAAATAATAATTTGCTCCAGCTTTGGAATACATATAGCGAGCCATATAAGGATAGTCACCATTATTCAGGTTTTGCTGACCAGTAATACCATAGCCCAAACGCAACTTCAAATCAGAAAGCCAATCCACTCCCTTCAAGAAATTCTCTTCTTTCATCTTCCATGCCAAAGCAACTGAAGGAAATAATCCCCAACGATTGTCTTTATTGAAACGTGAAGAACCATCATTACGCAAGGTAAATGTCACCAAATAACGATTCAATAATGTATAATTCAAACGCCCAAAGAAAGAAACAAGATAGTTTTCAGTTGAATAATCTTCCATATCCTTATAGAATTCCTTACCAGTTTCTTCAGCTTTTACTGTAGAATAAGGATATTTGGTCCATGTAGAATTATAGAAATGCTGCCAAGAATAACCGCCCATAACATCGACATGATGTGCACCAAACTCTTTAGCATAATTCAAATAGAAATCCAGCAATGTATTCCGCTTCAATTGATAATAGCTGCTATTTTCCCCAAAACCAGTTTTATAGTTACCTTGGCACCAAGTCATAGGAGCATTATCTTCTATAATAACATCACCTTCACTCTTAGACACGTCGTAACCTAAATTCAAGTTTGCTCTCAATTCGGGCAGGAAATGAAACTTATAGTCAATTTGTGCATTACCAATACTTCTATAAACAGTTGATTCGTCATGCTTTGAATCTAAAATAGAAACGGGATTAGCCAAACCAATATCAACCGGTGTAGGATTATTGCCACTTTTCATATACATAAAGTAGCCGTTACCATAGGGATTTCCATCCATGTAAATAGGCTGTGTCGGATCATATTGCGTCGCCATACCTATTGCACCAGTATCTGCAAAACGGTTTGTATTATAAATACCTTTCACATTCAACTGAATATTCAATTTCTTATCAAAGAAATTAGGATTCAAGCTAATAGCACCAGTCAAACGCTCCATATTAGAAGTCTTCAATATACCATTTTCATTGGTATAAGAAACTGATACACGATAGGGCATGTGTGGTATAGCACCAGAAACATTAACATTGTGGTCTGTACTGAAAGAGGTTTTGAATATTTCATCCTGCCAATCAGTATTTGCCTGACCTAATGCTTTAAACTGAGCACTTGATTCACCGAATTTAGAAGTCACAAATTCTCTAAATTCATTTGCAGACATTACATCTACTTTATTGGGTCTTGTATTAATAGAGAATGTACCGCTATAACCAACTTGTACACGTCCAGACTTTCCTTTTTTAGTATTAATAATAATAACACCGTTAGATGCACGAGAACCATAAATGGCTGTTGCAGAAGCATCTTTCAAAATAGTAAAAGTCTCAATATCATTGGGATGGACAGTAGCCAAAGGATTTGACATACCATTAATACCACCGTCATCTACAGGCACACCGTCAATAACAATCAACGGATTATTGGATGCAGACATAGAAGAACCGCCACGCACACGAATTGTAGCACCAGCTCCCGGAGCACCACCGTCAGTAATCACACTTACACCGGCAGCTTTACCAACCAACATATCAGTAGCAGATGTAACAGCACCTTTTACCATTTTATCTGCACTAATAGCCGTAACAGACCCAGTCAAATCATTCTTTTTGGCTGTACCGTAACCAATTACGACCACCTCGCCCAACAATTCCGCATCATCTTGTAATGTAATAATTACTGAAGGAGCAGCAGCTACTTCTTGCGTCTTGTATCCGATAAAAGACACGACCAACGTAGCTCCCTGAGGAACTGTCAATGTAAAATTACCATCAAGGTCAGTGATTGTACCATTCGTGGAATTTCCTTTTTCCACTACATTTGCGCCTATCACTCCTCCCAAAGCATCTTTTACATGCCCTTTCACGGTGATGTTCTGTGCATAAGCGCCTACAGACAAGAATAACCCTAACATTAGGGTAAGAATCGTTTGACAGATTCTAAGATTAACTTGCTTCATGCATTTAATAAATTAAAGTTAACAATATTAATTACCTATATATATTATTCGAAAAATAATTTTCGTACTTTCGCTTTCTAACGTCTTTCAAGTACCCAAAGCATGACGCAACAAAAATATGCTTTATTACTTTAGTAAAGTATAAAGAGAGTGTAAAATGTGGGAAACGAACAGTGCAAACGATTGCATGCGGTTGCACAAGATAGAAAAATCACTTGATATATCATAATACAGCGCTTCTCTCCACTCTACATGTGGCATTCTTGCACATAACATATATGTTTATTCTGCTGAAGTACAGAGATTTTCACCGCCTAACGACCGTTAGGCGATTTGTTGATGGCCGTTGGCAGATCGCTTTACGGCCGTCAACAAATCGCTTTACGACCGTTAAGCACTACACAACATCAAGACAAAACAAAAGAAACACAAAGCTTTTACTGAAGAAATGCCATGCATGTATAAACCAAGCAACATACTTTCAGGATATGAATAACGTGTCTGCACAATATTAATATGCCATTAACACGATATTAACAAAATGGCCGACATGATATTAACTTGTTACATTACAACAAGTTAACATCATATCGGCCCTAAAAACAGAGGTGGAAGCAAAATTTGCTTCCACCTTTTTCTGTTGCTTCCACCGCACCTCAAACACCGATGAACAAAGGGTTACAGAGCAGGTGTGGTAGAGTGGAAGCAAATAGTGCTATTTATTTCTCTGAAGTATAAAGTACCAGCTTTCCGGACTTCAATCCTTTAGCCCTTGCCTCAAACACAATCTCACCGGCTTGCTCGCCACTCTGCACAATAGCCGTCAGCTGACCGCTGAAAGCCGGCATCTTGGGCAGATGGAACAAATCGAGGCTGGTAGCATCTCCATTGGCAGCAGCGCGATATTTTCCGGCACCCTTCACCGAGAAGTTTACCATGCGGCTGTCTGCCGGACAAAGGTTACCGTCCTTATCCACGACACGGACTGTGATATATGCCAGGTCCTTACCATCGGCAGACAAGTGGGTGCGGTCGGCAACCAGCTCCAGATGATGGGGCTTGCCAGCGGTACGAATCACCTTTTCTTCTGCAGGATTGCCGGAAACATCATAAGCCACCACTTTCACTTCGCCCGGTTCATAAGGAACATCCATCCACATCAAGCGATAGCGACGCTGCAAAGCAAGGGAGTCCTGACCTTCCAAAGCACGGCTTTCATCAGCAGTAAGTTTCCGTTGTTTGCCATAACTCTTTCCGTTGACGAACAGTTCGGCACTGGGATAGCTGGTGTAAACAAAAACCGGAGTATTCTCCCCTTCCCTGCCCGGCCACGTCCAGTGCGGAAGGACATGCAAGGTATTTGCCTGCTTGTTCCATAGGCTGCGGTACAGATAGAAACGGTCTTTGGGGAGGCTTGCCAAGTCTATGATACCGAAAACGGAGCTGTGGCTGGGCCAGGAATCCGTACTATAAGGAGAAGGCTCACCCAAATAATCAAAGCCCGTCCAGACGAACTGTCCGATTGTCCAGTCATAATCATCAGCCAAAGCAAAATCCTCATCGGGAAGATTCGACCAGGAACAACACTCCACATCATAACCGGAGCACTGATGGTCATCATACATCACACTGGCACCCTTCTGTACGGGAAATTTATAGACACCACGAGAACTTACAGTGGAAGCCGTCTCCGAACCGAGCACAATATTCTGTGGAAGAGTCTCATAAGACTCCACATAACGGTGAGCCCGATAATTAAGACCGGGTACATCAATCATTGCCGCAAACCCGTTGGCAAGCACGCAAGTTACCTGGTCCATACCGCAAGTAACGGGGCGTGTAGGGTCTTCGCGATGGCAAATATCCTGCAGGAAAGAAGCCACTTTGTAGCCCTCGGGACTACATTGGGTAGGAACCTCATTTCCTATACTCCACATTACCACACAAGGATTGTTCCGATACTGATGCAGCATGTTTACTATATCCTTTTCTGCCCATTCGTTGAAATAGCGGTGATAACCATTCTCACATTTGGCAATATCCCATTCATCGAAAGGTTCCAACATCATCATAAAGCCCATCTCGTCACAGAGTTCCACCAATTCGGGTGTAGGCATATTGTGGGAGGTACGGACTGCATCACATCCCATATCCTTCAATAATGTCAACTGACGGCGAAGAGCAGCCACATTGACAGCCGCACCCAACGGGCCCAAATCGTGGTGATTGCATACCCCCTGGAATTTACGGTGCTTACCATTCAGGAAGAATCCCTTATCAGCTATAATCTCAATGCTGCGGATACCAAAACGCGTGGTATATTCGTCAGTCTGTTTGCCATCTACATAAATCTTAGATACTGCCTTATATAAATAAGGTGTCTCAGGGGACCACAGAGACGGAGCATTTATCAGAAAATTCTGCTCAAATGGCTGTCCGTGATTAATTTTCCGGCTATTATCCTTACGGGCTACTATCTTACCGTCCGGCGCAATAATATCAGTAGAAATACGAACATCCGCATCACCGGCATTCCGTATTGTAGTACGCAGACGCACGGAAGCGTATTCAGCAGAAACATGCGGTGTGGTGAGCTGTGTACCCCAAACCGGAACATGAACACGTTCCGTAGTAACTAGGCGGACATTGCGATACAATCCCGCCCCCGGATACCAACGGGAGGACTGGGGTCTGTTTTCCAGACGGACAGCCAGCACATTGTTTTTACCGTCGGCATTCAGCAAACCGGTAACATCGCAATGAAAAGAGTTATACCCGAAAGGCCAGAAACAAGCTTCTTTCCCATTGACATAGACCCGAGCCTCACTCATAGCACCATCGAAAACCAGAGTGACCTGCTTGTCTGCAGAAGCATCAAAAGCCGTACGATACCAACCGACACCCACATAAGGCAACCCTCCGGTACGCCCGGTCTTTACGGAAGCTTGTTTTTCAAGGTCTTGCGTAACCGCTACCTCCTGCAAATCGTTGTTGCGGTCGAACGGACCAAAGATGGCCCAATCATGAGGAATGGTCACTGTTTCCCACTTACTGTCGTCTAAATTTGTTTGTGTTGCTTCGGGAACATCTCCCTTGGTGAACTTCCAGTTCTTTTCCAACAATGCTTCTGTACGCTGCGCCATTGCCGCCAAGGCAAAAAAAGCGCAGCAGGAAAAGATAAGTATTGTCTTTCTCATTCTTCTTTAAAAGATTTTGTTAATATAATTATTTAAAAGCATCCATTATCACAGTGGGGCGGCCGTCTTCAGTGAATGCCCCCAGCCGATATTGGTTCGGCCTGCATTCCGGTTCCCAGTAGAACACGCCCTTGCAGCGTCCGCCGGTATTCTCCTTGCACTCTTTCAGGATACGTGCCAGTTGGCGTTTCCCTTCTGCCAGCACGGAAGCACTTGCCAGATTCCCTTTGTCGTCGGCACACTCCATGCCGGTTTCCACAACCATCACGTCACAGTTGTATTTCCGGGCTACACTATTAATATTGGCAATACACTCGGTGATAGTTCTATCAGCTGTATATTCCTTGTGCTCGAGCATCGTCCAGTAAGGATAGAGCGACATGCCTATCATATCCCACTTACCGCCATTGGCTCTCAGTTCATCAAAGAACCAGGTATACAATTCGTTGTCATATCCATTGTCCAGATGGACGATGACAATGGCATCGTCGAAGACGGACTTTACCGCATCGTATCCTACATTGATAAAAGCAGCCAGGTTGGCAAAGTTCTCACGGTATTTCACTTCCTCGGAAGTGCTGTTGGAACCCTTTACATCACATTCCCTCACATCATAGGACGCACCACTCAATGCAGCATCTTCATCCCAGAGCATCCCCGAACGGATTTCATTACCTACCTGAACCCACTTGGGAGTAACTCCTGCCGCTTTCAGCGCATTAAGTACATCGGCAGTATGACCGGCGACGGCTTTCTTCAAGTCGGCCAAGTTCAGTCCTTTCCATGCAGCAGGCTTATGCTGCTGTCCAGGGTCGGCCCACCAGTCACTGTAATGGAAGTCTACCATTACGTCCATGCCCAGCTCTGCGGCACGCTTGGCTTTCGTCACCAAATCGGCCGTATTGCACCAGTTATCGTGTTCTTTGGGGTCGACCCATACTCTGAGTCGAACCGCATTCAGGCCCAAATCCTTCATCAGCTGGAAACAATCGGTCTCCACACCGGAGGTATTGTAAAATTTCATACCCTTATGTTCCATCTCCGTCACCCAACTGATGTCGGCACCTTTAGCAAAGTCTGTAGCCAGAGGTTCCTCCTTATCGGGAAGTCCACCAGCATTGGGGTCTGTCTCATTATTGCTGCTGCATGCAAATACTGCAAAGGCAATACAAAAAAAGAAAGTCAAAAACTTCATGTGTTTCATGGCGTTATCATCATTAATTGCGTACTGCAAATATAAGCATTTAGGGAATATAGAACTATATATCACCTTAATTTGTCAAAATACGGGTATCTGCAATCGTTTGCACAAACTTACAACCCGATAAACCTCAACGGATAAGCACAATTTACCTTATTACGTTATTTTTGCAATCGGATTAGGGAAGTTTACCTTATCTTTGTCCTCAAAACTATACCATGAATAAACCGCAGATTACCATCAAGGATATTGCCCGGGCGCTGAATGTCTCCCCCTCCACTGTGTCGAGGGCGCTGAAAGACAATCCGGACATCAGCAAGGAAACACGTGACCTTGTCCATGCCTATGCGCGCGAGCATAACTACAAGCCCAACGTACTTGCCGTAAATCTCCGCGCAAGCCGCAGCAATACCATCGGCGTCATTGTCCCCCAACTGGTACACCACTTCTTTTCCTGCGTATTGAGCGGAATTGAGAAAGCAGCGGCGGATGCCGGATATAATATCATAGTTGCGCAGAGCAGCGAATCGTACGAGCAGGAAGTGAAAATTGTACATTCTTTCCTTGCCGCCCGTGTCTGCGGAGTCATCGCTTCACTTGCCAAGGACACTTCCCAATACGACCATTACCAGGAGCTACTGAACAACGATATTCCCATCGTCTTTTACGATCGTATCTGCACGGGGCTGAAAACCGAGCGAGTGGTGGTGGACGACTATGCCGGCTCCTTTGCAGCCGTGGAATACATGATACAGACCGGATGCAAGCGTATCCTTTTCTATGGTGCGGCTCCCCACCTAGAGATTACCAAGAATCGCCGGAACGGCTACCTGGATGCCATGAAGAAGTATAAAATTCCGGTGGACGACAGCATGATTCTGTTGTGCGACACCCGTGAACGCGCCATCTCCATCACTCCCGACCTGCTGGAAAGCGAAAACCGCCCTGACGGTTTCTTTGCCATCAACGACGAGACAGCTTCGGGCATACTGTATGCCTGCAAACTGGTCGGCGTAAAAGTTCCCGATGAAGTATCCATCTGCGGATTCACCGACGGAGCCATTGCCCAAAGCACCGACCCGAAGCTGACTACCGTGGAGCAGCATGGCGAGGAAGTAGGTAAAAGCGCTTTCAGCATTCTGACCGGAAAGCTGGAGGGAGAAGAGAAAAGCAACAACAAGATAGTACGTACCAATCTGGTGATAAGAGGAACTACGAAATAATAAAACATATTAAACCATCATGAAAGTAAAACCCGATTTAAGTTTCTGGAAGCTGTGGAACATCAGCTTTGGTTTTTTCGGCGTACAGATTGCATATGCTTTGCAGAGTGCAAACATCAGCCGTATCTTTTCCACTTTGGGTGCAGACCCGCATAATTTGAGTTATTTCTGGATATTACCGCCGTTGGCAGGTATCATTGTACAACCCATTGTGGGAGCCGCCAGTGACAAGACCTGGACACGCTTCGGACGGCGCATCCCTTATCTGTTTATAGGTTCGTTGGTGGCCGTACTCGTCATGTGCCTGCTACCCAATGCCGGAAGCTTCGGCATGGCAGTAAGTACAGCCATGATTTTCGGACTGGTATCGCTGATGTTCCTCGACACCTCCATCAATATGGCCATGCAACCCTTCAAAATGATGGTGGGCGACATGGTGAATGAGAAACAAAAAGGACTCGCCTACTCCATCCAGAGTTTTCTCTGCAATGCAGGCAGCCTGGTGGGATATCTCTTCCCGTTCATCTTTGCATGGATTGGCATCAGCAATACAGCTCCCCAAGGAGTAATCCCCGACTCGGTGATTTACTCATTCTACATCGGAGCAGCCATCCTTATCTTCTGCGTCATCTACACTTCGATCAAAGTAAAAGAGATGCCGCCTGCCGAATATGCAGAGTATCACGGCATCACCGAAGAAGAGGAACATGAAAAGACCAACATGCTGAAGCTGCTCATCAAGGCTCCGAAAGCATTCTGGACTATCGGACTGGTACAGTTCTTCTGCTGGTTTGCTTTTATGTTCATGTGGACCTATACCAACGGCAGTATCGCTGCCAATGCTTTTGACGCCCCTACAGTGGAGCACCTGGTAGATGGTGTGACCAAAATAGTACTCGACACCAAGAGCCTGCAATATCAGAATGCCGCCGACTGGGTAGGCGTACTGTTTGCCGTACAAGCCATCGGCTCTGTGCTTTGGGCCATCTGCATACCGATGTTCAAGGACCGTCGCCGGGTCTACTCACTCAGCCTTGTTCTGGGAGGTATAGGTTTCATTTCCACCTATTTTATGCATAATCCGTATATGTTGTTCATTTCCTTCCTGCTGATAGGTTGTGCATGGGCTGCCATGCTGGCACTGCCGTTCACCATCCTGACCAACGCACTGAGCGGAGGACACATGGGTACTTATCTGGGACTTTTCAACGGTACTATCTGTATCCCGCAGATTATAGCAGCTGCTTTGGGCGGCACCATCCTTGCCTTGTTTACTCCCCAAGGAGGACTGCCTCCTGAAATCAATATGCTTGTGCTGGCAGGAATCATGCTGATAATCGGCGCCGCCTGCGTATACCTCATCAAAGAGAACCAAGGAGAAAAAAGCAAGTAAGCACACGCCTCCGAAACATAACACACAAAGAACCGAGACCGGCACACCGTACAAAGGACAGCCGTTATCTTTGTAATAAAGACATGAATCATACCGTATGATTACCATAATCATATCGTATGATTCATGCTTTCATACCGTATGATTGTTACCTCTTCTTCTGACCGTACATAGCATCTGTTATTGACGAGCCTACCAGCCCTCCGGCAAGAAAGCAGGTAAAAAAAAGCCTACCGCACGTTTGTTTTTTTCCTTTCCATTTCTTCTTTATTTCCGCATATTGCTTAACTTTACGGCGATAACTACAGAAAACACGTCGCCATGAAGAAATACCTCAAGACCGATGAATGGAACATCATCGAAGACCAATTCCACCCCGACCGTCAACGGATGTCGGAAAGTATATTCAGTCTCGGAAACGGACGTTTCGGGCAACGGGGGTATTTTGAGGAGCCTTACAGCAGTGACAGTTACCGTGGTTCATTTGTGGCCGGCATCACTTTCCTGGACAAAACCCGCGTAGGATGGTGGAAAAACGGATTTCCCCCATATTACACCCGTATACCCAAGGCTGCTGACTGGAGCCGCATCAACCTGCGCCTCATCGATGAGGAACTCGATTTGGCAGGCTGGGATGTCGACAGCTTCAACCGCCGCCTGGATATGAAGGAAGGTATCTTCTACCGGGACATGGAGGTGACGTCTCCTCGCGGAAACCAGCTCCGCATCCATGTAGAGCATATCACAAATATGGCAAGACCCAACCTCTGTCTCATCAAGTACAGCGTGTCTTCCATCAACTATACCGGCAGAATCTCACTCGTGCCCATCCTTGACGGGAATATAGTAGACGATGCCGATCTGCCAAACCTGAAAATATGGAACATACTGCGTTCCGGTTCTACCAGCAGCTGTGCCTATCTCTGGACACAGACCCGCCGGGAAGATGCACAAGTGTGCTACGCCATGACTTACCAATTCTTCAAAAACAACAAGGAAACCACTGCCAACCTCATACGGATAGAAAAGGAAAAGCAGACCGGTTTCAGCGTAGGTGCCGACGTGAAACCCGGAGACAACGTGACACTCATCAAATACACCGCCATTGCTTCTTCTCTCTACCACGAACGGAGTGAATTGGTGGAACACTCCGTGGCCGAGGCACGCGAAGCCAAGAGCATAGGCTGGAATACGCTGGTAGAAGAGCATCGAAGGGCCTGGCAGGAAATCTGGGACGAAACGGATGTCGTCATCGAAGGGGATCCGGAAGCGCAACAAGGTATCCGGTACAACATATTCCAGCTGTATCAGACTTACCGGGGAGATGATCCGCGCCTAAACATCGGCCCCAAAGGATTCACCGGAGAAAAATATGGCGGAAATACTTATTGGAACACGGAACTGTGTTGTGTACCGTTTTTTCTGCTCTCCACTCCCAAAGAGATTGCAAAGAACTTGCTGGCATATCGGTACAACCAGCTTCCCAAAGCCATCGAAAACGCCCGTAAACTGGGTTTCAAGGACGGTGCAGCGTTGTTTCCGCAGGTAACCAACAATGGAGAGGAATGCCACAGTGAATGGGAAATAACCTTCGAGGAAATCCACCGTAACAATATCATTGTCTATGCCATCGTTCAGCATGCAGCGCTGACGGGCAATATGGACTATATCGCTAAATATGGCCTGGAAGTAATGATTGCCGTCAGCCGTTTCTGGAGCCAACGGGTATCCTTCTCCCAACCCAAACAGAAATATGTCATACTGGGGGTTACCGGCCCGGATGAATACGAAAACAATGTGGACAACAACTGGTACACTAACTATTCCTGTATACAGTGCCTCAAGATGACCCTCCGTTTTCTGGAAATGGTGGCACAGCAATATCCGGATGAATATGCCCACATACGCCGCATCACCAATCTCGACCAAGTGAAGGAAAGTGCCCGGTGGAGAGACATCATCGAACACATGTATCTGCCGGAAGACAAGGAACGGGGTATTTTTATCCAAAATGACGGCTATATGGATAAAGTACTGGAAAGTACAGATAACATTCCTGCCGAAGAACGCCCCATCAACCAACATTGGTCATGGGACCGCATTCTGCGCTCTTGCTACATCAAGCAGAGTGACGTGTTGCTCGGACTTTACCTCTATTATTTCTATTTCGACACGGAAACCGTCCGCCGCAATTTCGAGTTCTATGAGCCGATGACCGTACACGAATCCTCCCTTTCTCCCCACATCCATTCCATCCTGGCTGCACGCATCGGCAAAGTGGAAAAAGCTTACCAGCTTTTCCTGCATGCCACGCGGCTTGACCTGGACGACTACAACAACGAAGCGGACCAAGGTCTGCACATAACCAGTATGCCCGGCAGCTGGCTGGCCATTGTACGCGGATTTGCAGGTATGCAGGTGCTGAAGGAGACGTTGTGTTTCTCCCCTGTCATACCGCAAAAATGGGACAGCTATTCATTCAAGGTGAATTATCTGAAAAACACACTTCACATACGGGTAGGAAAAGAAATCGAAATCTCGCTTACAGCAGGCAGCAAAGTGGACATACAAGTCTACGGACACCCATATACGCTGGAACGGGGGACGGAATTGAAAATTAATATGCCAATGTGCCAATGACCTGCGGCGTGATAGCGCAGCATAAACATTGCGCAGCCAATTAGCACATTGGCACATTAAATCATCATTTATCCTATAACCGGGAGAACATTTGGTTGTTTTCCCGGTTTTATGTTTTTATATATACCTGAACGAATAACTATATACTTGTTTACCAATGAAAAAAATGTTTCTTTTCGCCCTGGTCATGGCGTTGCTCATCACGTCGTGCGGGCAAAAACAAAAGGGTAGCAATACCCTTATCCGACCGGTGAAGACTGCGCAAGTCAGTTCACAGTCGGTTATCCGCAAAGACTTCTCCGGAATAGTGGAAGCCGTGGAATATGTGAGACTTGCCTTCCGCGTCAGCGGACAAATCATCAGCCTCCCGGTTGTAGAGGGACAGCGGGTAAAAAAGGGGCAACTGATTGCCGCCATCGACCCACGCGACATCTCCCTGCAATATGCAGCCGACAAGGCTGCCTACGAAACAGCTGCCGCACAAGTGGAACGTAACAAACGGCTGCTTGGCCGCCAGGCTATCTCCGTGCAGGAATACGAAATCAGCGTAGCCAACTATCAGAAAGCAAAATCCACTTACGAGTTGTCCGGCAACAATATGCGGGATACGCGGCTGACAGCCCCTTTCGAGGGTTCCATCGAAAAACGGCTGGTAGAGAACTATCAGCGTGTCAATGCAGGAGAAGGGGTTGTACAGCTGGTAAATACACAGAAGCTACGAATCAAGTTCACCGTACCGGATGATTATCTCTATCTGCTCCGTGCCAAGGACGTAAAGTTCAAGGTGGTGTTCGACAGTTACCCTGCAGAGGCTTTCGATGCCAGACTGGAAGAGTATCTTGACATCTCCACAGCAGGGACGGGTATTCCGGTGACAATAACAATTGACGACCCGCACTTTGACCGTACACGTTATGACGTAAAACCGGGATTCACATGCAAAATAAAGCTGGCATCGGATGTCGCTCCCTTTCTGGAAGAAAAGCTGATGAATGTACCGTTAAGCGCCGTATTTGGCGACAGTGAAAACCGGAAAACGTATGTATGGGTGGTGGAAGGTAATAAAGTCAGTCGCCGCGAAGTGACCGTTTATTCTCCAACGGGAGAGGCAAACCTGCTTATTTCTAAAGGGTTGGAACCGGGAGAAACCGTTGTGACGGCCGGAGTATACCAGCTGACAGAAGGAGAAGCAATAAAGGTACTAATGTGATTAATCACATTGGCACATTACATTCCCCATTTATCTAAAAAATATTCATTATGAATCTAGCCCAATATTCATTAGACAACACGAAGATAGTCTACTTCTTTCTGGCTGTGCTGCTTATCGGCGGTATACTGTCATTCGGCAGGTTGGGAAAGAAGGAAGACGCACCTTTCGTCATCAAGTCGGCAGTCATCATGACACGCTACCCGGGAGCGGAGCCGGCAGAAGTGGAACGGCTCGTCACCGAACCCATCTCCCGAGAAATACAGTCGATGAGCGGCGTCTACAAGATAAAGTCAGAGTCCATGTACGGACTCTCCAAGATAACCTTCGAACTGCAACCGTCACTCTCTGCCGCATCCATTCCGCAGAAGTGGGACGAACTGCGGCGTAAAGTGCTCAATATACAGCCCCAACTGCCCGCAGGCTCTTCTGTACCGACCGTCTCGGATGATTTTGGAGACGTTTTCGGCATCTATTACGGCCTGGTGGGTGACGACGGTTTCTCTTATGAAGAAATGAGAAACTGGGCGGAACGAATCAAGACACAAGTCATCACGGCAGACGGTGTGATGAAGGTAGCCCTTTTCGGTACACAGACAGAGGTCATCCATATATTCATCTCCGTAAACAAGCTGGCAGGAATGGGTATCGACCCCAAGCAGCTGGCCAGCCTGCTACAATCGCAGAACCAGATTATCAATACCGGAGAAATCCGTGCCGGCGAGCAACAGCTCCGGGTGACCGCCAACGGTATGTATACCACCGTAGACGATATCCGCAACCAGGTGATTACCACCAAAGCCGGACAGGTGAAACTGGGCGATATCGCCGTCATCGAAAAAGGATACATGGACCCTCCATCCAACATCATGCACGTGAACGGCAAACGTGCCATCGGCATCGGCGTCTCCACCGACCCGCAACGGGACGTGGTGCAGACGGGCAAGAACGTGAAAGCCAAACTGGACGAATTGTTGCCACTGATGCCTGTGGGACTGGAACTGCAAAGCCTGTATCTGGAGAACGAAATTGCCAACGAAGCCAACAACGGATTTATCATCAATCTGATCGAATCGATTCTGATTGTTATTGTGATTATCATGCTGGTGATGGGTTTGCGCGCAGGTGTGCTGATCGGCTCGTCACTGATTTTCTCTATTGGCGGCACATTA
>ENA-OPYH01000543-OPYH01000543.1-human-gut-metagenome-genome-assembly--contig:-NODE-543-length-24390-cov-3.376289_pt1 | contig 24390 bp, 18 predicted proteins | sample MGYA00241254_ERZ501488 | MGnify/ENA primary metagenome ERZ501488 (study PRJEB25962, sample SAMEA2042660) | human gut metagenome | biome: human gut; feature: human-associated habitat; material: faeces...
AATTCGTAATATTCTGTCTGCAATCTTTGCAATTTCAAGATTGTGGGTAATCATTACAATTGTCTGCTTATATTTCTGATTAGAGAGTTTTAATAATTCTACAATTTCATCACTTGAGCGTGAATCAAGATTTCCTGTCGGCTCATCAGCAAGAAGTATTGCTGGGTGATTAATCAATGCCCTGCCAATTGATACTCTCTGCTGTTGTCCACCTGATAACTCATTAGGCAGATGTGTCACCCTGTCCTTTAAACCAAGAGTGTTGATAAGCTCATCAAGTTCGCTTTTGTCTGGTGTCCTGCCATCAAGCTCACAAGGTAAAGTAATATTTTCTTTAACATTAAGAATTGGTATAAGGTTATAGAACTGATATATAAGCCCTACCTGTCTTCTTCTAAATATTGCTATCTTATCACTATTCAATGAATATATATCCTCACCCTGTATATATACCTTTCCACTTGTAGGTCTGTCCACACCACCAAGCAAGTGAAGAAGTGTTGATTTACCACTTCCTGAACTTCCCACTATAGCTACGAACTCGCCTTGTTCCACGCTGAATGAAATGTCATTTACTGCAAGTACAGCATTGTCACCTTTGCCATATTGTTTAACAAGATGTTCTACCTTTAATATCTCCATATACTGCCTCTCTTTCTGTCGTAAATATAGATTATAAATATGCGTTGCTTTATTACATATCTCAATATACACAAGCAAAATGACATTTCGGTGACATTTATTTTATATATTTAACTATAAACACTGTTTCTTCATCATCAGACTCCACGCTTATATATCCTCCCTGCTTCTCAATTACTGCCTTAGCAAGCGGAAGTCCTATTCCCATACTGTTATCTTCGTATTTAGCTTCACTGTAATAGCGTTCAAATATCTGCTTCTGCTGTTTATCACTCAGTTTCTCACCTCTGTTAGTTATATACACTGCTGTATACACATCATTATCTGTTATATTTATCTTTACAGTACCTTTATCATTACTATGTTCAATTGCATTTTTAATAATATTCTGCAATGCTTCCCTGTTCCAGTTATAATCTCCCTTTATATATATATCCGATTTATTCAATTCATCTTCATTGCGATTATCGATATTCTTTTCTATATTTACATTTTTAATTTCTGCTATAACCTCAAGATTACCGACAGCTTCTTCTATAATCTTATTAATAGAAATGTTCTCATTATTGAACTCAACTACACCTGCATCAATTCTTGACAGCTTAAGCATAGACACAATCATCCAGCTCATTCCATTAACCTGATTTAAAGCTTCATATATGAATTTCTTTCTTGTAGAATAGTCCATATCCGGATTGTCATTAAGATTATCCAATAGAACCTGCGTTGAAGTAAGCGGTGTCTTTAACTGGTGTGATATGTCCGATACAGACTGCGCTAACATAACCTTTTTTATTCTGGCTGAGTCCGCCTGTTCTTTCATATATACCATAATTTTATATAGCGAATTCTTAAGACTGCTAAGCTCGTCTTCTGAATTATCATTTATTTCCAGCTCATAATTACCGCGTGATATTTTATCCATATAATCCTGCAACTCGAAAATGTCTTTCTTCCTTCTCCTCAAATACATACAAAAACATATAATAAACAATACCGACATCACGCCTATAATCGAAGTGCTGACTATGATATTGACATTTCTTATGTCACTCATATCTTTAATGTAAAATGTATTATCTGTTATTCCATTTTTTCTTAATATACTGTCAAATTCTTCTGATGTCGTACTACTTTCAAGCTCACTGTAGGACTTATTTAATATAATCGCAATTTCTTCCATATCAAGGTCTGGATATTGGTTAATAACATTTTCCATAATACATCTTATATATGTATTCTCCATATTCTTATACTTATGTGTATACCAGCTTATCCAGGAAATATATGTCACTACACTGACAACCAGCACTACACCTATTAATAGCAGGCTTTTAACCGCCTGCTTATTCTTATATGCACCCATATTCTCTCCAATCTGTTATCATATTCTTTCTAATCTGACAATCTGTAACCTACGCCCCTGACCGTCACAATAATATTTCCTTCTTTATCGCCTATCTTATCACGAAGTCTTTTCATTGTAACTGTAAGTGTATTATCATTTACAAAGTTGCCTGCTGAGTCCCATATATGTGATAATATTTCTTCTCTTGTAAATACTTTTTTAGGATTTTGTAACAGTATTTTTAATATCTCAAATTCAAGCTTTGTGAGCTTAACTTCATTATCCGCCTTGTACAATTTTCTTATATCAACGTCCATCTTTAAATCTGCAAATGTAAGTTCGTTACCGCTCCGGTTTCTTCTTAGCACATTCTTAATTCTCGATAGAAGTTCCATATTGCGGAATGGTTTTATAACATAATCATCTGCGCCTAACTCCAGCCCCATTACAACATCTTTCTCCTCATCTTTAGCTGTAAGAAATATGACCGGTGCTATATCATCAGCTTTAATCTTTCTGCAAAGCGAAAAGCCATCCCCATCAGGAAGCATTACATCAAGTATGACAATATCTATGTTCCATACATCACCAGCTCCAATTAAAGTTCTATATTTTTCAGTTTCCTTTGCATTATCTAATATCTCCTTTGCCTGATATGCACTTCTTGCAACCCTGACATTATAACCATTATTGGTAAAAAGGTATTCCAGCCCCATAATTATTGCTTCGTTATCCTCTATTAATAAAATATTACTCATATCTTTTCTCCAATCTTAATTCTTAATTACACAGTTATCATAATACTACTGTTTAATACACTTTATTATTTAATCTGCTATTTTTCTTATTTTTCTTAAGTTCACATTATTATATAATATATACAATAAAATATTTTAATTGTATACCCTGTTTAATATATCCATACAAATATAGTTTCATTATTAAATAATATTTATCGATTTTGTCTTGGATTGAATTATTTTGATTGTATTTGAATTATTTTACGAATTGTATAAACAATAATTTTCGTGTATAATACATACCTGTAGTTTATACTATCAGGGGGAAACTTATATGTTTATAGGGAATTGTAACGTAACTGCTGAACTTGTCAGCTTAATTGTGGCCGGATTTTTGACATTTCTTATGTTATACTCCAATCCAAGAAAGACGAGTTCATACCAAATCATTCATTATGGAATACTTTTATCGATGATATCTATTGCCACGCAGCTTGCATTTTTTTATAGTCAGGCTCACACCGATATGTTTAACAGAGAATTAAGATTATTCCTGTCGTTAGCATTTTTAGCAGAATACCTTGCATTACTAATGATGCTCTATGTGTATATATGTCTTCTTTCAACAAGGACATTACATCACACGAAAAATCTGCAATCAAAAGTATTATCATTCGGATGTACTTATGCTATTGCTGTTTTTGCATTTGCAGTATCTGGTAAATTACCGGATATAATTGATGGTTTACTGCCATTAGAATATTATATTAATTTTTATGCTATCTTTGGCATAATAACCTGTTTAATATGCCTTTTATCCATATTATTAAATAAACATTCAATTCCAAAGGTAGTCAATAAATATGCTTTAATATTTATTCCAGTAGATTTCATAATGCTTTCAGTTCAATTTATGACAAGCAATATAATATTTTCAAGTCTCACATATGTATTACCATTTTTAATATATTATATATTATTTCACAGCAATCCATATGATGAACTTATTGGCTGTCAGAATATGCACTCCTTTGAAGCAAGATTTACAGACAGTGTATCAATGAAACGTAAATTTCTTGTTGTATACCTTAACTTTCCTCAGCTTAAAAATGTAAATTATGCTATTCATAATGAAAAAGTTGAAGAAACAGCCGCTAATGTATGCAGACGAATTGAAAAGCTTCATCATATGGTTCATATTTACCGGTTTACCAATGATGAATTTGCTATGATTTTATATATCAAGGATGAAAACAAAATAAAGCAGTTTCTCAATAATGTGGAGATGGCAATAATTGATTATATGACTGCTTCATCTTACACAATTAACTACAGAATAGCTGCTATCCAGAGCAATCCTGTTGTATCATCAACACATAAGTTAAGCTCAATGTCAGCCTACCTTTTTAATAAAATTGCCAATGAACCTGGCAATCAGTGTTATCTTGCTACAGATAAGGATTACAAGGAATTTCACGAGGCATACAAGATTGAACAGCTTCTTCTTGATATCCGCAATAAGAATGACCTTGATGACGAACGTGTATTATGCTATGCACAGCCTATATTCAGCGTTAATAACAACAGCTTTAGAACGGCCGAGGCACTTATGCGCCTCTCACTTGATGGAACAATCATATATCCTGATAAGTTCATACCTATTGCTGAGAAGAATAACTGTATTCATACTTTAACGCGAATAATTCTTAACAAGGTATGTAAGATTGTAGCTGAATTTGAGAAGAAATATGACTTTGATGCAATAACTATCAATTGTTCATCATCAGAATTATCTAATCGTAATCTTTTTGATGAACTTATGGCTATAATTAATTCCAATAATATTATGCCAGAACATATCCGTCTTGAACTTACAGAAAGTGCTATGTTTGATGATTTCAATATGGTTATTCACAATATGGAAAAGCTTAATGAGTCAGGTATCAAGTTCTATCTTGATGACTTCGGAACTGGATACTCTAACCTTGAAAGAATTATTGGCTGTCCATTTAACACAATCAAGTTCGATAAAACACTGCTTTACAAATCTCTTGATAACTCCGCTGTATCGGATATTGTATCTCACCTTACAAGCGTATTCAAGGAACAGGGATTTGTATTATTAATTGAAGGCGTTGAAAATGAAGAGCAGGCATCTTACAGCATAGATAAAGGCTTTGATTATATTCAGGGTTACAAATATGCTAAGCCACAGCCTGTTATTAATTTGAAAGACTACTTTGATAAGCTGGAAAGGGCTATATCCTAATATCTTACTTATCAATGACATACTTATATAATATTATAATCGGTACTAAATTCCAATAAAATGGATTGTAATCAAATACCGACCTATAATTGTTATGATTGATAATCTAACTATTATAGGTTGGTATTTTTTATATATGTAAATTGATGTTTTCCATAAATAAATATTTTTAATAATTACTTTTTCTTCTAATTATTAATATATTAATCCGCAATTCCTTATAAGCTAAATATAAAAAATGACCATTATACTTACCAATAATAAGTATAATGGTCATTATATATATGGGGATTTTAAATATAATCGTATAATAATACTACCACTAATTATTTAATCAATCCATTAATCCTATTCTTAATCAACATCCCACCAATTGTTGGCAGAGGTCTTTTCCTGTCACCCTTAGGTGCTGATTCTTTCTCAGCCTCAACAATTCGTTTCTTAATCTGTTCCATTTTATCATCTAACTGTGCAAGCTGGTTAGCACAATCTGATAATTCCAATGCAAGTATTTCAGCTTCGCTGTCTGGAATATTCTTCTTATATCTTAGCTTATGCTCAACACTCGCCCAGAAATCCATAGCAATTGTCCTAAACTGAACTTCAACCTTCATTCTTCGTTTCTCATTCTGTAAGAATATCGGTATCTCAATAATAAGATGAAGACTTCTATAACCACTCTCTTTAGGATTCTTGATATAGTCCTTTTTCTCGATAAGTATTATATCGTCCTGCTGTAAAAGACAATCAGCAAGCATATATATGTCCTCTGTAAATGAGCATATTACTCTTATTCCTGCAATATCCCTTATATTCTGCTCAATAGATTCCATTGTAAATGGAATATTCTTCTTGTTAGCTTTCTTGATAATTCCTTCTGTTGACTTTATTCTTGTCTTAATAGTCTCTATAGGATTACGGTCATACTGTAAAGAAAACTGCTCATTAAGAACCTTGAACTTAGTCTCAACTTCCATAATTGCACATCTGTAATAAGCCATAAGTTCATTAAATGGCATTGTATTCTCTCTTATAAAATCAAAAACTTCATCTGACATAAGATTTTCTCGTATAAATCTCTGTTCTTCCTGTTTTAAAAAATCTTCAATACCCATTAGTTATTATAAGTCCCTTCCTGCTATTCGCTTGTAAAATGCTTTATCAACAGCACAATTATCCATTATGCAGTATATTCCTTCTAATATAAGCAAATGTATAATCTTCACCTTTCTCTGACAACATAACAAGTAATGAATACAATAATTCCTTAGTCTTCGGATTAATTATGTAATGATCCATTCCTCTCTTAAAATAATTCAAAGAATCTGCATCTGTGTACTTATCTTTATTATATATCTTACTCGCAGCTACCCTGTCACAAAACATTTCAATAACATAATTAACAGGCATTTCCATTCCTATAAGACTTCCATCACCACCTTTAGCTGGATAATCTATCCAGTATTCATAGTGGTGCTTATTTCTTCCTTTATGATGAAGCCACGCTGTTGAACAGCCCTCTGCTTCCCTCTGTGCATTATTCGGACTTCTGTTACCATCCTGATAATATTTTACACATGGAATAAACTCTGAAAAGCTATATTTGGATAAGTCGTGCAATAGTCCCTGCTTATACAGACCCACACGAAAACAATTCTTCATAACCTCTAACTTATGCGTATTAATAGTATGCAAATGTCCAAAAAAATTATGAAAAAACTTACCCGGCTTCATTACTGTCAATCCTCCATGCCTGATTTTATCCTAACAGTCCGTTTGTTAGAAATTGTTAATTATTAAACTATCTTACCACGCACATTATACAGTATTCATATAAGCAAATTCAAGCATTACAGCAAGTCTTAATACGAAAAATCGAAAAACTTAATAACTTTATATATTCTTTATTGATTAATCTCACATATTACCTTGATGCCTTTATCGCTTCATCATAAAAGTATTCCTGTGAGTTAATCGACTCTTCACCTTCTTTAATACCTTTATGGTAATAGTTGCCGTCACTTCCCATAATTCTTGCTTTGACATTATCTTTAAGCATTATCTTAAACATATGTAATATACGCTCTTTAATACTTTCATCATATACCGGTCCAGCAACTTCAACCCTCTTAAGAGTATTACGTGTCATAAAATCAGCTGAGGAAATATACATCTTCATATCTGCACCCTTTCCGAATATATATATTCTTGAATGCTCAAGAAATCTACCAACAATACTTGTGATTGTAATGTTATCTGTATATCCGGCTATTCCTGCAACCATACAGCTAATTCCTCTTATAATCATATCAATCTTTACTCCGCTCATAGATGCCTCAACAAGCTTCTCTATTATAACCTTATCTGTGAGCGAATTAATCTTTATTCCTATATAAGCTTCCTTTCCTTCTTTTGCAATAGCAATCTGCTCATCAATTAATGAAAGGATTTTATTCTGTAAGCACTTAGGTGCAACGAGCAAATGCTCTGTATTTTCAACAACATCTCCAAGTCCGAGATTATTGAATACATCTGCTGTCTCCTTGGCAATAGCTTCACTTGAAGTAAATAAAGCAAGATCTGTATATAATTTGGCAGTTTTTTCGTTAAAATTACCTGTTCCAATATGTGTTATATAACGAAAATCTTCTCCGTCTTTATATGTTATAAGACAAAGCTTTGAATGAACCTTGATATGGTCTATTCCGTATATAATCTTACAGCCTGCTTCTTCAAGCCTGCGTGACCATTCAATATTATTCTCCTCATCAAATCTTGCCCTCAGTTCAACAAGTACAACAACCTCCTTGCCATTCTCAGCCGCATCAATAAGTGCCTCTACTATCTGCGAATTCTTGGCAACACGGTATAATGTCATCTTAATTGACAGAACCCTGTCATCACCTCCTGCTTCATTAAGAAGCCTTATTAATGGATGCATACTCTCATATGGATAACTGAGCAATAAATCCTTCTTTGCAAGCTGGTCTATAAGCGGCTGTTTAATATCAATATTACTTGAATTCTGTGGTACACGTCTTTCATAGAACAATTCTCTCCTGCTTCTTAAGTCATCCTGTATCTTTGATATAAATGACATCTCAAGAGGTGACTCAGAATAAAATACCTGCTTCTTATCAAGCTTAAGTTCCTTACATAAAGCAGATATTACTTTATCATCAAGCACTCTTGAATATTCAAGCTTTACAGGACACAGCTTCCTTCTTTCCTTAATTAGCTGTTCCATAGTATCCCTGTAATCCATCTCTTCATCATAGAATGCTTCGTCCATATCTATATCTGCATTTCTTATAATTCTAATCAAAGACTTGCTCTTAACACTATATTTCTTAAATATCTTTGGAAGAAAATGCAGTATAAGTTCTTCAATAAGCATATACTTATGACTGTCTGATGGTATTGGAATAAGTCTGTCAAATACGCCATTACTGCACGGAACAACACCTATCTTGTCATTGTTCTTTGAACCAAGAAGTGCCACTGCATATATTTCTTTATTCTTAAGAAATGGAAATGGATTCTTCTTGCTTATAACCTGTGGTGATAATATAGGAAGAATTGAATTATTAAAATATTCCTCTAAATATACAGCATCTGAATATTCAACATCATTAAAACTTATAAGCTTTACTCCCTGCTCCTCAAATCTATACATAAGCTGCTGATATATCTTATCTTTCTTATGCAGTAATTCCCTTGTCTCACTAAAGACAGCATCAAGCTGCTCTCTTGCTGTCATAAGTGTCTTATTATCAAATCCTGCATTCTTATCGTGCTTATTTCCCTTAGCAAGCAACATCTGGTCATATAATGAACCAACTCTTACCATATAGAATTCATCAAGATTACTATTAAATATAGATACAAATGTTAATCTCTCACATAAAGGCACTTTTAAATCCGCAGCCTCATCAATTACTCTCTCATTGAACTTAAGCCAAGACAACTCTCGGTTAGCAAAATATGGCTTTGGTACATCAGCACCTGAAGCGTTGCTCTTAATATCTCCGAATAAAGCACTGCCATTTATCTCACCAACTAAAACATTACTCTTAACCTCATCGGCTGAAGTATTATTCTTAACCTCTGCCTGATATACATCTTTATTAATATATGCGTTATCTGAATTAATCTCTTTAAACTCTGGTTGATTCATCTCTTTATTATCACTGATATTCTTCTTATTATTAACTTCTTTATTGTTATCATTATTAATAGTCATATGAGCCTCTTTATCTTTCTTCCAAAATCCTAGTCTCCAAAACATATTCCCATCGCCTTTGCTTCTGTAATTATTCCCGCCTGTGGATCTACAGTCTTTAATCTGCCCGCAACTTTATTTAATTCAATCTTATCTATCTGATTATTGCGGACACATACCATATATCCATATTCTTTATTTATTATAAGTTCTGCTGCTTTAGCTCCTAACCTTGAAGCTAATACCCTGTCATAAGCACAAGGGCTTCCACCTCTTTGTACATGACCTGGTACAGTAACCCTTACTTCCTGACCTGTTCTATCCATAATACCTGCACCAATTCTGTATGCTGCTGATGGATAATGCTCCTTCTTTCTTACTTCTTTAAGTTCTTTCTTACTATATAACATTTCCTCTTTGGATATTATACCTTCTGCAACTGCAAGAATTGTAAAATGCTTTTTATCATTAATTCTTTTATTAATTGCTTCTACAACCTTATCTAAATCGTATGGTATCTCTGGTATAAGTATTACATCAGATCCACCTGCTATGCCCGCATGCAGTGTAAGCCAGCCTGTCTTATGTCCCATAAGTTCAACTATAAATACCCGGCTGTGTGATGCCGCAGTTGTATGTATACAATCTATGGTATTCGTTGCTATATCAACTGCTGACTGGAAACCAAAGCTTACATCTGTCCCAACCAGATCATTATCAATCGTCTTAGGAAGTGTTACAACATTAAGTCCTTCTTTATATAAAAGATTGGCTGTCTTATGTGTACCATTACCTCCCAATATTACAAGACAATCAAGCCCTAACTCCTTATATGTGTGCTTCATTGCCTCAACCTTGTCCTTACCATTCTCATCAGGTTCATTAATCTTCTTAAATGGTTGTCTTGAATTTCCAAGGATGGAGCCTCCAAAATTTAAAATATTCTCAAACTCTTCCGGCTTCATTTTCTTATAATCACCATTAATAAGACCTGTGTAACCGTCCAAAATCCCATAAATTTCAACCTTATCCTTATTGGTTTCAGTTAATCCTTTAACCACTCCATACATTGCTCCGTTTAATCCCTGACAATCTCCACCACTTGTAAGTATTCCGACTTTAATCACAACCGCACCTCCTGATTTTTTGTTTTATTATAATAAAAGAAAACCCGGCAGAACATTCCAATCATATGTCTCTTCAATATTACTATATCAATGTAAATGTTCTGTCCGGGTTTGGTTAAATCCGCGTTAAATATTCTATTATTTTGTCTCTTTGTTATATGTTTTCTAGTACACTTTTAAATGATATTATGCATTATCTTTTTATGTGACATTTTTATTTTTCAATCACATTGTACAAATCATAGTATATTCCATGTTTGTCCATTAATTCCTTATGTGTACCCTGTTCTTCTATTCCCTTGTCTGTTAAAACTAGAATCTTTTCTGCATTTCTTATAGTAGACAATCTATGGGCAATTACCATTGTTGTTCTGTTCTTTGCCAGTTTTTCCATTGATTCCTGTACTATCTTTTCACTTTCGTTATCAAGTGCAGATGTTGCTTCATCAAAAATCAATATTGGAGGATTCTTAAGGAATACTCTTGCTATTGAAATTCGCTGTTTCTGTCCGCCTGACAGCTTAATACCTCTCTGTCCTATATCTGTCTCAAAGCCATTTGGAAGTGACATTATAAAATCATACGCATTAGCTTCTTTTGCCGCCGCAATTACTTCCTCTCTTGTAGCATCAGGACGACCGTATCTGATATTGTCATAAACTGTTCCAACGAAAAGGTAAACATCCTGCTGCACTATACCTATATTATCTCTTAAATCTTTTAATTTTATGTCTTTAATGTCTTTTCCATCAATAGTTATTTTTCCACTTGTGGCTTCATAAAATCTTGGAATAAGATTGCAAAGTGTAGTCTTACCTGCTCCTGATGAACCTACAAGTGCCACATAAGAGCCTGCCTTAACTTCCAGATTAATATGCTTCAAAACTCTATGAGAGCTGTCATTATACTTAAATGAAACATCTTCAAGTTTAATGTCACCTTTAACATTACTTATTGAAACTGCGTTTTCACTATCCTTAATTTCAGGTTCAATTGAAAGAATCTGTAGAAATCTTTCATATCCTGAATATCCATTCTGAAACTGTTCCGTAAAATCAATTAACGTTTTAATAGGATCTGTAAAAATATTTATATATAATAAAAATGTAACAAGGTCTGTTACAGATATCATGTCCTTAGTTATCATTAATCCCCCTGAAACTATAACAAGAAGATTAATCATTGTTGTAAAAGCTGTAAGTCCTGAGTTGTATCCACCCATATACTTATAGTTGTTCTTTTTTGCTTCAAGGAAAGCATCGTTTCCCACTTTAAATTTTTTATTTTCCAAGTCTTCGTTGGCAAAAGATTTTACCACTCTTATTCCTGAAAGATTGTCTTCTATTTGTGCGTTTATTTCCGCTATTTTAATTCTGTTAACTCTAAACGCCTGTTTCATTTTCTTATTAAAGAAATATGCGTAAACAAGCATAAATGGAACTAATAAAAATGCTATAAGAGCAAGTCTTACATTTATGCTTAAAAGAATTGCCAAAGCTCCTATAATCTTTATTACTGATATGGTTACGTTTTCCGGGCCATGATGTAATAATTCAGTAATGTCAAAAAGGTCCGATGTTATTCTTGACATTAACTGTCCTACTTTTTCATCGTCATAAAATGAAAAAGATAATTTTTGAAAATGTCCAAATATTTCTGCTCTCATGTCATATTCGATTTTTGCACCCATTACGTGACCATAATTGGCAATGTAATAATTACAATAACACTGGAACAAAATCAAAATTCCTACAACGATAGCTATGATAATCATTGTTTTTACAACCTGTTCTGCTGGCATATATATTACTTTTGCCGTAACATATCTTACCACCAGCGGTATTAGCAATGCTATAAATGATGCCATTATTGCAAAAAACATATCTGCCAGAAAAACTTTCTTATAAGGTTTGTAATATGACACAAGTTTCTTTAAATTCTCTAACATTTTCTCTTCCTGCCTTAAATATATTTTGCTCAATTTCTTTTAAAATACCAATATCTTATTGAATATTTTTTATCATAAAGGGACCGCCACCACGACGATCCCTTTGTTACTACCTGCAATCGTTACAGGCAAATACTTTTAGTATAAATAATAGCAGTTAACTGCTTTTGATTTATAAGTTTTCTTGCCTTCTTTTCTGTTTGCCACTACATAAACATAGTATGTTTTCTTCTTATTAAGCTTCTTCTTTTTGAATTTTTTAGCTGTATAAGCACGCTTCTTTGTTGTAGTAAGTTTCTTGTAACCACCAGTCTTTGATGTAGACATGTAAACTGTATAGTTCTTTGCTCCACTAACTTTCTTCCAAGTAATCTTTAACTTCTTACCTGATTTCTTAAGTCCAACCTTTGGCTGTAATGCAAAAACTGTGTAATCAGACCATGCACCATAGTAGTTCTTGTTATCAATTGTCACATAAGCTCTTACTCGTAATTTGTAGAACTGGTTCTTAATGTTCTTTAAAAGATTGTATGATGTACTTGTAATATTACCTGAAGATACTTTCTTATTCTTGTATGTGTAAAGTTCATATACATAACCATCGTGGTATTCAGGCTGTGTAAACCCAAATGTAACCTCTTTTAAAGAATTATAATAGTTTGTAATTGCTAATCCCTGAACCTTTTCAGGAACAAGATTAATCTTATATGGACTCAAGTATTCCGTATTATAGAATCCTGTTGTCTTTGCAGAAAATCCATTAACTGTTCTAACAGGTCTTACACCAACGCAAGTATCGTTCTTAAGTTTGTTGTTAAAACCGTCTACTGTATATGTAGTTGATGTTGTTGAACCTACTACATATTCATTATTATTTACAAATCTGACAATCTCATAAGATGTAGCACCTTCACTAGCTGTCCAACTAATTGTTATGCTTGATGTTGTAGCTGTTGTCTGTCTTAAATCCTTAACATCAGCAGGTACTGATGCTACCTGAATTGAATCAGAAATAGCATAAACTGTGTTCTCATTAGTAGTACTTACAGCCTTTACTCTTACATAAACAGGCTTTAATGCCTTAACATAAAGTAAATCTGATGCTGAATAACTTGAATCTGTTCTTGTGAAAGTCTGATTATCATAAGATGTTTCAATTATATATTTCACATTAGTTCCTAAATAGTTATCCCAAGCAATACTTACAGTAGTAGTTGAAGCCTTCTCCTGCTTTAATCCTGTAACCTTTCCTGTTGCACCAAAAGCTGTCATTGCAAATAACAATGAAAACAATGCTGCCAATGTAATTACTGAAATCTTCTTACTAATTTTCATATTCCCTTCTCCCTTCGTTTTTAACCTTATTAATAATAGAAACTATATAATAAAATATTATCACAGTGTCAAAAGGTCTTTCCCATCTGTGCTTGTACAATGGTAGAAAAATAACCTTTGGACACGTTCTAATATTTATTACCCTACATTAATCCTTCTAATGTCTTTCTAATAGCCATAATGAACTCTTCTGTGTTTAATTTCTTCTTGTTTTCAAGTGTTGAAATTAAATATAAATCTCCTGTCATTTCGCCATTTTCAATTGTGTCGATACATGCCTTTTCAAGCTTGTCTGCAAATTCCATAAGTTCAGGAAGTTTGTCAAGTTCTCCACGTTTTCTTAAAGCTCCTGACCATGCAAAAATTGTTGCGATAGGGTTAGTTGATGTTTCTTCACCCTTTAAGTACTTGTAATAATGTCTCTGTACTGTACCGTGAGCTGCTTCATATTCGTAGTAACCCTGTGGTGAAGCAAGTACTGATGTCATCATTGATAATGAACCGAATGCTGTTGCAACCATATCTGACATTACATCACCGTCATAGTTCTTACAAGCCCAAATATATCCACCTTCTGATCTCATTACACGTGCTACTGCATCGTCAATAAGTGTGTAGAAATATTCAATTCCTGCTTCATCAAATTTTTCTTTATATTCAGCTTCAAAAATTTCAGCGAAAATATCTTTAAATGTGTGGTCATATTTCTTTGAAATTGTATCTTTTGTTGCAAACCAAAGATCTTGCTTTGTATCTAATGCAAAATTGAAACAACTTCTTGCAAAACTTTCTATAGATTCATTTAAGTTGTGCATACCCTGGATAATTCCTGCACCCTTAAAATCGTGAATTAATTCTCTTGTTTCTTCTCCTGCTTCATTAGTGTAAACAAGTTCTGTCTTGCCTGCTGCAGGAATCTTCATTTCAACACCCTTGTAAACATCACCATATGCGTGTCTTGCAATTGTAATAGGCTTCTTCCAGTTCTTTACGTATGGTTCAATACCTTTTACAATGATAGGTGCTCTAAATACTGTTCCGTCAAGAATAGCTCTAATAGTACCATTAGGACTCTTCCACATTTCCTTAAGATGGTATTCCGGCATTCTTGCTGCGTTAGGTGTGATTGTTGCACATTTTACAGCTACACCGTATTTCTTAGTTGCTTCTGCAGAATCAAAAGTAACTTGGTCATTAGTCTCATTTCTATACTCAAGTCCTAAATCATAATATTCTGTCTTTAAATCAACAAAAGGTAATAACAATTCTTCTTTGATCATTTTCCAAAGGATTCTTGTCATTTCATCGCCATCCATTTCTACCAATGGAGTTGTCATTTTAATCTTTTCCATTATATTTCCTCCTAAATTAAGCTATCAAACTACTCCACTAGATTATAACTAATTACAGTGCTAAAGTAAACAAATTCCCCTGCTTTTTTTTATTTCTTACAAAAATTAACCATTTTTTCAGGGTTGATTTTTCCCCAGCCCTGCCTGTTTCCTTCCATTTTTAAATCAATTGCCGTATTCCTTATCAACTTCTTGCACTGTATGTTAGACATTTCCTTATTAATGCCTAAAATCATACAAATCACGCCTGAAACTATAGGTGTTGCCATTGATGTTCCGCTTTTTGGTACATAGCTGTATCCTGACTTTATGCCATTACTGCAACTGTATATGCCATTGGCCGGAGCCAAAATATCAGGTTTTTGAACGCACTCTTTTGTTGGACCTCTACCTGAGTAATTCTTTGTAATCCTACCGTTTACTATCATCTTAATATTATCATCTAATGCCCCAACTGTAATTATCTTCTTACTGCTTCCGGGAATTGACACAGTTCCATATTCCGGTCCATTATTTCCTGCTGCAGCTATAATAACATATCCCATGTCCCATAAAAGTTCCACAGCCTCAATTAATTTCTTATTATTTCCCTCTTTATTAAATGTGCCAAAAGATATGTTAACCACTTTTATGTTATATTTCTTTCCATTATCAATAATCCACCAAATTCCACTTATTACGTTATCTTCCTTGCCAATGCCTCTTTTATCAAGAACCTTCAGTGATACTATGTCCGACTTAGGCGCAATTCCTTTAAAAAAGCCGTTAGACATTTTTCCATCTCCTGCCAGTATTCCCGTTACATGAGTTCCGTGTCCCTCATCGTCATAAATGGCTGTTTTTCCGTTTACAAAATCCTTATATTTTATTATTCTTTCCCCAAAATCAGGATGATTGTATATTCCCGTATCAAGAACTGCAACTGTCACATTTTCTCCCATTATATTATTTTTGTGCAAACTATCTATGTTTAGAATTTGTCTTACCTTCTTCATTATATTTACCATTATTTTATCTGATATTTCTACTATAATATATGGCTTATTTTTGCTTTTGTCCTTGTAGCTTTTTAACATTTTTTATTTTTTTGTAACCGGAACAGGTCAGGTTACATATACTTTAGTGTAAACAAAAATTAGGAGATTCAAAATGAGTGATTTAGCAGCAACAAACTGTGGATGTGGTTGCGGAGACGGTGGAAACAACAACTGTTTACTCCTTATCCTTATACTTTTGTGTTGTGGAGGTTATGGCAACGGCTCAGGCTGTGGTTGTGGCGGTAATGACTGCTCAAGCATTATCTGGATTATTTTGCTTCTTAGCTGCTGTGGCGGTTGTGGTTCATTCTTTGGTAATGGAAACGGCTGTGGTTGCGGCTGCTAGTTGATGACAACGACTTTTACCAATACGACTTTCTATGTCTGACCAAAAACGCTCTTTTATACAATAATATAGAAGACACAAACCTGTTTGTTTTACTTACAAGTATTATGTGCGCATATTTTTAATTTAGTATTTTATTTGTTTTTACAGCATAAACTTAATAAAACAGACAACACAATATTATCCGGGGGGATTATGGTTATATGGAAAACAACCGTTTTATGCAAACAAAATTTGATTCCATGGTAACTAATCAGACTATGCAGTTAGTAAAAGCCATAATCCCTTATATTGATAATAATCTTGCAACTGTTCTCGGGGTTTATATCAAGTTTATAGAGCTTGAAAATACCTTTCGTGTTAACCAAAATGTTTCCATTGCAACTATGAATGCCAATCATAAAGGGTTTGAAAGTATGCTTGAAGATATTAAGGAATTTTTAAATGACGGGGACAAGGAAACTCTTGAAACTTTAATGACTGTTATGGAAATGATGAATATGGATGACGGGGCAAAGCAGGATATTTTAAGCGGATACATGGATATGTTTGGTATGTGATTTAAGGAGGTTCTATGATTAATAACAAATGGATGGAAAATCCTGTACTTTCAGATATTTCTACTGAAAAAATGGAAGTTCTAACTAAAATATTAAATGGTGCAGGAGATATGGATGCAAAGCAAATGCTTACATATTTTATTAAAGAAACTAATCAGGCATCCAAAAATGGCATAAACTTCACCGACAAAGAAACAGATGCCATACTTGAAGTTCTAAAAGCTGATATGTCGCCTGAGGAAATCAAAAGAATTGATACCATAAAAAGGATGGTAAGCATGCTTGGGAAACGAAAGAAAATGAATTGATGTGTGTCCCAAAGTCACTCATCCTCTTTTGTTTCATCACAAGTGGATGAATGACTTTGTACACTGTAATCATATTTCTTCCATACTGTTTTTCGGCAAAGCACGGCTTGCTATTAAAATTTCTATAAGCACCAGCAATTCCTTACTAGACACAAACTCACCTTTAAGCAGTCTAAAGAAAATATCTAAAATTCTATATTTTTTGTCCTGTAATTCCATAATTGCTTACTCCATATTATATTTTCTCTCTTCGCTATAATACCAACGCTCACATAGTTTTGCATAACCAATTTGATATTTAAATTTTTCTTCTGATGCCTTGTCAATACAACAAATAATATTATATTTAAAAATACTTCCATCTGAAAAGTAATCGTTGTAAGTTACTTTTAAATAACCATCTTTAATTTCAAAATGAAGGCACAAATCATTCATAACAGTGTATAATGACTTTTCTATCTTTTCATTTAATTCTATTTCAGGTTGTGTTTTTACCGACAATCCATCTTCTTCTAAGTCAATTTTCATATTACTAATTTTATTATCAAAAGCAAAATATGTAGCTATATCGCACATTTCATTCTTGTACTTTCCAAATAAAGGTGCTAATTCTTCTGGAACAACTTTATAATTTTTAAATTTGACAGGATTATAATAATTCATCACATCCACTTTTATAATCTTTTTCACTCCGTTTACTGCTCTGGCTGTGATATAGACCGTTCCTGTTTTCCTATTATCATTAGCCGTAACGACACCTTTTTGATCTACTGTTGCCAAACTTTCATCTGAGCTACTCCAAACAAGTTTACTATTATATACTTTCTTCTTTTTTAATCCTTTATTTACTCTTGCTTTTGCATGTAATTTTATACTTTCATACAAACCTACATTGTAATTATCTTCATAATAAAAATCAGGAATTACCACTCTTGCAGGATTGATTTTTTTACCGTTTCTTTTAGTTGCTTTTACTCTTATTTTATAGCTTTTTACACCTAAGGCCTTCTTTCCCTTAACTTTCGTATAAGGAGCGATTTGGTATGTATACTTTTTTCCTGCCTTAACTTTTTTGTCAGTATAGTTTTTTATTTTATTACTTTTTATTGTAGCTATTTTTTTGTTATTTCTGTAAATAACATAGCCCTTTGACTTTGATACTTTGGACCATTTCAAAATTATACCCTTTTCGTTTGACATATTTCCATAAAAATTACTTACCATCGTATCTATATCATTCGATTGTATTGATTTTTCATTTCCATATGTATTATGCATATTTAATATGCTTGTTAATACAAATAAAATTATTAGCTTTTTTATTTTCACTTTTATCATTTTTGAAAAATCCCTATATATTTACTTATTTATTCTCCAAATAAAACTCTGTATTATATTTTCTCTCTTCACTATAATACCAACGCTCACATAGTTTTGCATAGCCAATAACATATTGATATTTGTATTCCGGTTTTTTATTTAAACATATATTTATTTTATATGTAAAAGTTGAATTATCTGCAAAAAGTTTATCAAAACTTACTACAAGTGTATTATCTTTCACTTCCACTTCTACGCTGACATTGTACATTAAATCATAAATATCTTTCTTTATATTTTCAGGCATATTAATATTTGAATCTGACTCTATACCATCACACATTTCATTAAGATTAAATTTTACATCCGCACATTTGTCTATATATGAAAAATACTCTGCTATTTCTGTTAGTTGTTTATAATATGTAGTCAAAACTGGTCTAATTGCTTCATCTACATAGACTTTTTTAGAAATCTTCGATGGATTCATATAATCCATCACATCCACCTTTATAACCTTTTTCACTCCGTTTACTGCTCTGGCTGTAATATAGACTGTTCCTGTTTTCCTATTATCATTAGCCGTAACGACACCTTTTTGATCTACTGTTGCCAAACTTTCATCTGAGCTACTCCAAACAAGTTTACTATTATATACTTTCTTCTTTTTTAATCCTTTATTTACTCTTGCTTTTGCATGTAATTTTATACTTTCATACAAACCTACATTGTAATTATCTTCATAATAAAAATCAGGAATTACCACTCTTGCAGGATTGATTTTTTTACCGTTTCTTTTAGTTGCTTTTACTCTTATTTTATAGCTTTTTACACCTAAGGCCTTCTTTCCCTTAACTTTCGTATAAGGAGCGATTTGGTATGTATACTTTTTTCCTGCCTTAACTTTTTTGTCAGTATAGTTTTTTATTTTATTACTTTTTATTGTAGCTATTTTTTTGTTATTTCTGTAAATAACATAGCCCTTTGACTTTGATACTTTGGACCATTTCAAAATTATACCTTTTTCGTTTGACATATTTCCATAAAAAGTATTCTTTATATTCATAAAATTATTATTGGATGCATACACATCAATTTTTACAAAAAATGTAAAGAATACCATTATTATAAATATCTTTTTAATTATCTTCATTTTTAATGTTCCCCTTTCTTTTTTACCAAAACTGCTTTACTAAATGGTGACTTTATGTATTTATTATTTTTTATATAGAAAGCTTTAATTTTATAAACGTATTGTTTGTCATCTTTAACATCTTCATCTTTGTATTTTAATTTGTTATTGCTATTCAAAATAGCTATCTCCTTAAAAGTTCCATTTTTCTTTTTATATATAATATACCCTCCTTTCTTGTAAAATGGATTACTCATTTTCTTACATTTAAGTACAATGTTTTTATTATTTCTAGTAGCTTCTAATTCAGGTTCTCCTGTTTTTACCTTTACAATATTACTCGTTACTGTTCCTAAAACTTCTCTCTTTGTCTTTGCATACACAGCATAATCTGCAGATTTTGCTACAACTTTATAATAATATTTTTTTCCTGTAACTACATTTACGATTCTTATTTTCTTTCCTCTGCTTAAATTTCCATAACATTCATACACACATTTCTCCCATTTTATTTTCCCATTTTTTTCAACCCCATGCCAAATATTGTATTCTGTTGCTCCACTGCAGTTTGAATATTGTAATATATTTACTCCAAAATCTGTTCCTACAACTTTTAATTCTATTTTTCCTAAAATGTTCGAATAAATTTCCTCCGAAATCTTCACCTTACAAATTGCTTTCACGTTACTATCTTCATTTATTGCCATTATCTTTGTTTTTCCTGTTTTTTCTCCTGTTATATTTCCATCCTGATCTGTTATTGCAAAAAACTTATTAAACGACTTCCATTTAATTGTTTTATTAGTCGCTATCGTAGGTTCAATTTTTGCATTTAATTTTATGATTTCTTTCCTTTTTACTGTGATTTCTGTTTTATCTAATATTATCCTCTTAACAGGAATATACAATTTGTTTTTTGCAACATACGCCATTCTGTCTTTGCCATTATCATTAAATTCATAATTTTCTGGCAGCTTTACATAATAGAATTTATCACATGAACCAATAATTGTTAGCTTCTGTCCTTTATTCACATTATAACTTCTAATCTTCTCATTGTTATCTGCTCCACCATAAAGATTACAACTCTCATTAATCTCTGCCTCAACCATATCTATTGACTCATAAACAGATACACCACACTCATCCATAACGTTTTCTTGATTACTTCTAGCTAATATTTTTGTATATCCTTCTTTAACGGCTTTAATATTTCCATTTCCATCAATTGTTACTATATCTTTATTCAGTGATTCAAAGTTAATGTTAGCTTCTGTGGCTATATCAGGCTTTATATCTACATTCACTTTTTTTACTTTGTTTTTCTCCAAAGTTATACTTTTCTCACTTAATTCTACTTTTGTAACTGGAATATATACATTTGCCTTCAAAGTGTATGTATACCTACTACTTCTGTTATCATCAAACTTATAATCTTCTGGTAATTTGACATAATAATAATTCCCACAGGATCCCACTATGGTTATTTTCTGATTCGGTAAAACATTTTCAGATCTAATCCATGCATTTTCATCAGCCCCTCTGTAAAATGTTGTTGTTTGACTTATGTATGCTTCAATATCTTCAATTGGTGTATACACAGAAATAATTGAAGAATGTTCCAATGTTCCCTCTGTTTTTGTTTGAACTTCTAAATTCAATTTTGTTGTACCTTCTCCAAGACCGCATACACTAACATCGTTTCCATTTTCTTTTATTTCTGCGATATTCTTATTTCCAACTGTCCAACTAACCTTCTCAACTTTTAAATCACTTGGAGTTATCATTATTCCAAAACCTGCCATTTCATTCCCAACAGATATTGACCTGTGTTCTATTCTCTCTCCTAAATCATAACTCCAAATTTCTGCTTTTGCTCCTTTTGCATATACTGTGCCACAACTTAATGTAATAAGCAAAAATATCATTATTATAATTTTTTTACATAAATGTTTCATTATTTTCTCCCCTCTAATATTTATTAATAACTGATTATTTTATATTTACTTTGTATAAATACGCTTTTTTATTTTTCTTTGTGCTTGGTTTGTAATTAACATAATAAAAACAATCTCCTTTGTAATGACACAATGATTCTACTTCCCACTTATAATTAATAGCCTTATCATTTTTTCCTTCATTATATACTGGATCCTTTATTACAACACATTTAACTTTCTTTCCCTTTTTATTATATACTTCCACGCAATTATTATTTCCTTTTGGTTCCTCATAAAATCTTACTATATAAAATTTTTTGTAAAACTCCATACACTGTAATGTTTTATAATCAGTATTCTTTTGTATATCAAATAAAATCTGCTCATTTTCATAGGAAGAACCCGTAAATTTATATGTTACTATCTGATCTTTTCCACCACGATTTTTTACACCTAATGCAATTCTGTTTTTTTCATAACTAGATGTTCCAAATACATATTTTTTCCCTTCTTTATATTTTTTCTTTGTTTGAATATTATCACCTGATTGACTCTCCATATAATTTAAATCCATATAACCCATTCTATACTCATAATTTTTTTCATTCTTTCCTTCATGTGAAAGATACCAAGCTGAATGAATCATTGTTCCTTTTACAAACAAATCATTTGCATGTCCTAATCCATAAATATTTTTTGTTTCTGTCCCTTTATAGGCACAAACAACGTTTCCTTCTTTCAAATTTATACCAATTATTACTGTTAAATCCTTCTTTTCTTTTGTTTTTGCTCCTTTATCTGTAAAAGCAATATACATTACGTTGTCATTTATAGTTGCTCCCTGCATAGTTCTAAAGCCACAATCATAAATGCTTCTATATTCATAGAATCCTTTATCATCTTCAAGTTTGCCTGATGCTGAATATTCTTTTATTTGTATATTAAATAAATCAGAACCATATTTGCAACTTTTTTCGGAGAATTGACTATTTTTATGTATATTGCATTCCTTGTGTCTGCAACCAACAATATATTCCTTAGATTGTTTTTTATTATTTTCGCCTATAACTTCTATATTCTGCTTAATAACTTTTATTTGAGTTCCCTTTAACATTTTATATTTTGACTTAGTTTTTTTAGTTTTATTTTTTTTAGATTTCTTTTGGGATTTTTTCTTCTTTTTCTTTGATTTAGCCTTTTTTTTAGTGTTTTTTGGTTTATCTTTAGTTTTTGAATTTGTTTTACTTAATTTTTCTTTAGCTTTAGTAGTTTTTGATTTAGTTTTACTTGATTTTTCCTTGGCTTTAGTGTTTTTTGATTTGGTTTTGCTTGATTTTTCTTTAGTTTTATCTTTAGATTTTGTTGCTACTTTCTTCGACTTTGAAGTTACTTTTTTAGATTCTTTTTTATCATTAGTATTTTGTTTGTTACTTTTTTGAACTGTAACATTACTCTTGGTAGGATTCTTTTTTTGAGCTGTAGTATTATTATTCTTCTTATAGCTCTTTTCTTTCTTTGCGCTCGCCTTTTGTTTCGCCATAACCGTCGTGATTTGGAAACTACTTAATGGCATTCCCACATTAGTAAAAATTAATGCACTTGCAATGGTAATTGCTAATAATATTTTTCGTGTCATTTTTTTGTAGTAATTCATTTTTTACTCCCCTTATCCAATTTTTTTACAACAATATATCACATTTGTCGTTTTCTGTCTACAAAAAAACACCACTTGATAAAAATGCTTAATACCAAGTGATGCTTTTCTCATAAAATTATTGACTTTTATTCTACAGTCAAATCATTTAATTATTTAGCAACTATATTTATAATTCTTCCCGGAACATAAATTTCCTTAATAATGTTTCCTGTTAACTTGTCGCCTAATGCTTCCTTACCCTGAGCAATAGCGTCATCCTTTGAGATGTCAGCAGGTACACTGATTACAACTTTTGTCTTACCGTTAATCTGAACAGGAACCTGGATTTCATCATCCTTCATAAGTTCTTCGTCAGCTTCAGGCCACTTGTTGTTTTCAAATACGCTACCTGTGTTTCCAAGTCTTTCCCATAATTCTTCACCGATATGTGGTGCAAATGGAGCTAACAATGTAACGAAAGTCTGAATTGTTTCTTTGTCAATTCCGCCTTCTTTCTTAGCTAATTCAATAAACTTGTTATTAAATTCCATAAAACCTGAAACTACTGTATTTAAGCTAAAGTCTTCAAGACGTCTTGTAATTGTATGAACCATCTGGTGACGAAGTTTTATCATTTCCTTAGTTGGCTCAACATTAGCTTCAATGCTATCTACTGCTAACTTCCAGAATCTTGTGATAAATCTATATACACCATCAATTCCTCTTTCATCCCATTCTGAATCAAGTTCAGGTGGTCCTACGAACATTTCATAAAGTCTTAACGAGTCACATCCGTAATCTCTTACCAAATCATCAGGTGATACAACGTTACCCTTTGATTTACTCATCTTAATACCATTCTTACCTGTAATCATACCCTGGTTAAATAATTTCTTAAATGGTTCGTCAAAATCAACTACTCCGATATCATGTAAGAATTTAGTATAGAATCTTGAATAAAGTAAATGAAGAACTGCATGTTCTACACCACCAATATACATATCTACAGGAAGATACTTGTCAGCTTTTTCTCTTGAAACAAGTTCTTTGTCATTCTTATTATCAATATATCTTAAGAAATACCATGATGATCCTGCCCACTGTGGCATTGTATTTGTTTCACGCTTT
>ENA-OPYH01000564-OPYH01000564.1-human-gut-metagenome-genome-assembly--contig:-NODE-564-length-23893-cov-4.855231_pt1 | contig 23893 bp, 15 predicted proteins | sample MGYA00241254_ERZ501488 | MGnify/ENA primary metagenome ERZ501488 (study PRJEB25962, sample SAMEA2042660) | human gut metagenome | biome: human gut; feature: human-associated habitat; material: faeces...
GTCAATATGCCGATCAGCAAAGAGGAAATGACTTCTTTGGTCAGCAAGGCCAAGGTGATGGCGATAACTGGCGGCAGCAGCGAGAGCCATCCTGCGTAATACGGTTCCACAATCTCATCCTCCATGCAGCCGATATGAATCCGGCAACATCTTTTTATGCTCCTCTAAGCTCCGCAACGTCCATGCTGGCAATCGACACACGCCGATCCGTTTCTTGCCTGGTATGAACATTCCCCTTATGTCGGACAGAGTGAAGCAGTATTCAAGAGAGCTGTTTAGGGACAAAAACAGCATGGAAAATATGCCATTCGGGGGACTATAATACAGGCTAAGGGGGGTTGTATACCTGTTTTTGTTTGGGATGAGTGCCGCTGCGTTACGGTATGAATACGTTGATTTTCGAATGGTGTGTTTTGTATTTGAGGCTACCCATGCGTAGCCCATAATTATAATATAATTATGTAAATTTTATATACTCAACACACAAAATTTTCCACATAAACAAAAATAGTTACGCAAAAATCTTCAAAACCATAACCATACTCGAAACAAATTCCGCGCCAAGACCTAAAGTGAGAATCCCGCCGGTCCAAATGGTTTTTCAGCATAGCCCACTTGACAACGCGTCCATTTTTTATACCGTAAGCCTATGAATTGGCGAAGCACAACACGGCGACCTCGGCATCGTCCGCAAGAACGATGTCATGCTGCTCATCTCCAACTCCGGCAAGACACGCGAACTGCTCGAACTGGTGGAGCTGACACGCGGTCTCGTACCGGAGATGCAGTTTATCGTTATCACCGGCAACCCCGACAGCCCGCTGGCAGCCGAAGCGACGATCTGCCTGCCGACCGGTGCGCCGAAAGAAGTGTGTCCTTTAGGCCTCACCCCCACCACATCGACCACGGTCATGACGGTGATAGGCGACCTGTTGGTAGTCGGCACCATGAAACGCATCAACTTCGGCTATCCCGACTATGCCAAACGGCATCACGGCGGTTACCTGGGTTCGAAAAGCCGCGAACAGTGTAAAACCGTAAACAAATAAAGAGCATGAGGAAGGTAATCGGCATCGGGGAAACCATTCTCGACATCATCTTCAGGAACAACCGACCCCATACGGCAGTGCCCGGCGGATCGACCTTCAACGGCCTCATCTCGTTAGGACGCCTGGGTGTACCTGTCTCTTTCATCAGCGAAGTGGGAAACGACCATGTCGGCGACATCATACGCGACTTCATGAAGGAAAACAACATTTCCACCCGCTACGTCGACCGTTTCCCGGATGGCAAAAGCCCGATTTCGCTCGCGTTCCTGGACAACGACAGCAATGCCGACTACACTTTCTACAAGGATTATCCGAAGCAACGCCTCGACGTGCCCCTGCCGGAGATCAACGAAGACGACATCTTCATCTACGGCTCCTATTACTCACTGAACCCGGCGCTTAGGGAACGGATGGTGGAATTTCTCGACTATGCACGCCAGCGCAAGGCGATCCTCTACTACGACCCGAATTTCCGCAAGGCGCACGCCCATGAAGCGATACACCTCGCCCCGACATTGCTCGAAAACTTCGAATATGCCGATATCATACGCGGCTCGGACGAGGACTTCCTCAATATCTTCGGGGAGGCCGACAGTGAAAAAGTCTACACCGACCATATCCGTTTCTACTGCGACCGTTTCATCACCACTCACGGAGCCGGAGGCGTGAACCTCTACCACGGCGACCTGCGCCTTCATTTTGACTCGCCCTCCATCCGCCCGGTCAGTACGATCGGAGCCGGCGACAACTTCAATGCTGGCATCCTCTACGGTCTGTTAAAAAATAATGTCCGTCACCGTGACCTCGCCACCCTCCCGAAAGAGACATGGGCGAATATCATCCGGTGCGGGATCGATCTGGCAACCGAGGTTTGCCGCAGCTACGACAATTACATTTCTAAAGAATTCGCAACCTCCTACCTCTCCCAGTCTTAAATATCATTAACCAGGAAGATAAAGGGGTATAAAGACACGTGTTTTTCACTATCTTTGCTTTGCATGAGTAGTAGAAGTATGATATTGAAACGGATTCTTTTCTTGTTCACCAGTGTGGCCTTATTGGCAGGATGCAGCTCCGGCAGAGCACCTGAAATTCGTGCTATATGCCTGCGTGACGACATCGGCAACTATATTATCAAATGGGAAACAGCCCCCCATACCGACGGGACGATGAAACTTTATGTATCCGACACCCCCAACTCCTTCGACATGTCGCGACCGTGCAGCTATGCCGACATCAATGACGGGAGAGTGACCTACATCACGAACGACAACATCACCCGCAAATATTTCCTACTGTCTTTCAACGACAAATATTACCGCACTGTCGGCGCCCGCTCGGTACAGATGGACAGCGTCCAGAACCTGCGCGACATAGGAGGCTACTTCAGCGAACACGGGAACCGTATGACCGGCTGGGGCAAGATATTCCGCTCGGGCGAGCTCAAGGCACTTAGCCGCAACGACACGATCCGGCTGGATAACCTGAAGATCAAAACTGTCATCGACCTACGGGGAGAAGACGAAATAGCCCTCGCTCCGGAAAAATATGCAGGGGCGAACATCATCTCCATCCCGATCCCGGTAAAAGGCAAAGAACAGATCACCCGACGCCTGGAAGAAGGACGCATACGCAAAGGCGACGGGCTCGTGTATATGCAGGACACCTATATCAGCTATGTGACGGACAACAGCGAACAATTCGGCAAAGCCCTGAAAGTCTTTCTCGACAAGGACAACTACCCGATCCTCGTGAACTGCTCGATGGGAAAAGACCGTGCCGGCTTCCTGACGGCCATGCTGCTGATAGCCCTCGATGTGCCGGAAGAAACGATCATGAAAGACTATATGGCTTCCAACAACCACATAGACCTGCGCAGCCTTGCCTATATGGCACGCAACCTCAATACGGACGCCCAGGAAACCATCACCGTGCTGCTCGGTGCAAACGAGACATGGCTGGATCTGGCCTTCCATAAAATAAAGAAAGAATATGGTTCGACCGACAAATATCTGTCGAAAGGATTGCATCTCACGGAAAAAGAGCGCGATACATTAAAAGATATCATACTAAACTAACCGGTATCCAAATTATTTGCGTACCTTTGTCCCCACTCTGAATTTATTATATATACATATATCACATTTTGAAAACATTTGAAGAATTAGGAGTTGCCGCACCAATACTGAAGGCAATTCAAGAAATGGGCTACGAATCGCCCATGCCGGTACAGGAGGAAGTGATTCCTTTCCTACTGGGAGATGACAACGACGTAATTGCATTAGCACAAACAGGTACGGGAAAGACAGCCGCTTTCGGCCTTCCGATCCTGCAAAAAATCGATGTGACTACATACCACCCCCAAGCACTCGTACTCTGTCCCACTCGTGAGCTATGTTTACAGATCGCCGACGACCTGAACGACTACTCCAAGTATATCGACAACCTGAAGGTCCTCCCGGTGTACGGAGGTTCCAGCATCGAGAGCCAGATCAAGACGCTGAAGCGTGGCGTGCACGTGGTCGTAGCCACTCCGGGACGCCTCCTGGACCTGATGAACCGCAAGACGGTAGACCTCAGCCTGGTGAAGAACGTCATCATGGACGAGGCGGACGAGATGCTGAACATGGGGTTCACCGACAGCATCAACGCCATCCTCGCCGAAGTGCCGGAGAACCGCAACATGCTGCTCTTCTCGGCCACCATGCCGAAAGAGATCGCCAACATCACGAAGAAGTACATGAAGAATCCGAAGGAGATCGTGATCGGCAACAAGAACGAAGGAAACAAGAACATCCGCGATATCTATTATATGGTACAGGCACGCGACAAGTACCTGGCTCTGAAACGCATCGCCGACTTCTACCCGAACATCTACGGCATCGTCTTCTGCCGTACCCGCAAAGAGACGCAGGAGATCGCCGACAAACTGATACAGGACGGCTACAACGCCGACTCGCTGCACGGCGAACTGAGCCAGGCGCAGCGCGACTACGTGATGCAGAAGTTCCGCGTCAAAAACATCCAACTCTTAGTTGCTACCGATGTGGCTGCCCGCGGCCTGGATGTGGACGATCTGACACACGTGATCAACTACGGCCTGCCCGATGAAGTGGAATCCTACACGCACCGCCGTGGCCGTACGGGCCGTGCGGGAAAGACGGGTATCTCCATCTCCATCTGCCACGTGAAGGAGAAAGGCAAAATCCGCGAGATCGAAAGGATCATCAACAAGAAATTCGAGAAAGGCGAAATGCCTACCGGACATGCTATCTGCGAAAAGCAGCTTTTCAACCTCGTCGACCAGATCGAAAAGGTGAAGGTGAACGAGGAGGAGATCGCCTCCCTGATGCCCCAAATCTACCGCAAGTTGGAATGGCTGGACAAGGAAGACATCATCAAACGTGTCGTTTCGCTCGAATTCAACCGTATGATCGATTACTACAAGGATGCCGACGAGATCCAGCAGGTAGACGAACGTTCCTCTCGCAGCGAACGGGGCGAACGCCGTGCACATGCGGCCGAAGAGGGCTATTCGCGTTTCTTCCTCAACTTCGGCAAGGCCGACGGCCTATATCCGAACCAGCTGATCGAACTGGTCAACAAATGTGTGCCGGGCAAGGTGCGCATCGGCAAGATCGACCTGCGCGAAAACTTCTCTTTCTTCGAAGTGGAAGAGGGTGAAGCCCAGCGCGTGATGGACAGCATGAACGGGTTCGAAGTGGACGGACGGCGCATCTCCGTCGAACCTGCACAGGGCAAAAAAGAAGAAGGCGGACGCGGTGGCAAACGCAGTTACGGCGGACGGCGCAGCGATGACGGCTACAAAGGCAAACGGGGTTCCAAAGACAGTGGACGCCGGGGTGGAGACCGTTCGGACCGCACCTTCCGCAAAGACGAACGCGACAGCGACCGCCCGTGGAAACGGACTGCCGCCGCACGCGACGCTCGTAAGAAAAGACGTTTCTAATCCTCCTCCCTCACGCTAACAGAAACAGGAGACCGCAGCATACATCAGCAACCCCCAGCCGGCAACGACGGGGAGTTGCTGTTTTTGTTTCCGCTTCCCGTCATGTCTCTCTCCGTATCCCCGTACCCCGAGAGTGTCAACAGGGCTCCCAAACACCCCAACACGACCTCCGAACGGCCCTCCCACAAAGCCAGCAGGCCCAATACCATCAGGTACAAGCGAAGGCAATGCGGGTTGCACAATCGCTGATGACTGATGATTTGATGATTCATTACTTCTTTCCCTTGCCGGGGGATGCCCCGGCAAGGGAAAGACATCATTTGTATCTTCATGCCACCATCTTCGTCAATACGCAAATCGCAGAGGAACGGCGCAATTATCATCCGTTACCGGAATTGTTGCGTAAGTTGTCAGTAACTCACTATATAATAGTGTATTTCGCTATTCTTCCCAAGCTCCGATACCACCAATTATGCAGGATGACGAATCGGTAACGTAGCAAAGTCTTAACTTGGTTCAGACTTAACTTTTCCCGTCATCTGGTTACAGAAACTATTTTCTCAAAAGCCTATTTCTCAATAACTTTGCTCTACTTTTCCATATCTCGCCGATTATTGCTAACTTTGTTATATAATTATGACGAATTTAAACGTACGTTTTTTTGTCATTTTGAAAAAGCCTCCTATCTTATTTATTCCCAATAATATACAAGCAAAAGCAGGACAAAAGCTACCCCTAAAAACAGGGCAGAAAATGAACTTTCCACCAGTAGATAAAAGACTTTACTATATATATTGTAATCAATTGTTTAGAGACATTTTCCGGCAAGCCCCGACCTGTCCCTTTTTTGCACTTTTTCCAAAAAGGAGGGTAAACCCCACAGAGGAACTGGAAAAGCCGGATATTTATTCATCCGTCTGCTGAAGCAGACAGCAAAAGACAGTGCTTTATATCTTATCCATTCTTCAACACATCGTCCTTGTCCGGTGCACTGGGTTCGGGTGTAGATTCGGGGTTGAAGGGGTTGAAGTAGTAGATGCCTTTTTCACCGAGGAATCGCAGGAAGTAAGGGAGCTTCTGCATAAAGAGGCTGCATTCCTTCGACTTGGCAGGAGTCCAGGCGGATTCGGCGACAGCTACCAGGCGGGGGAAAGTCATATAGTCCAGACGCTTGGCATCAGCGACCCGTTCCGTCCAAAGGGAGAACTGGAGGCCCATCACCTGGTCTTCATAATCGCGTGTCAGATGGATGATCGGTTCAGGGAAACGGTAGATGTCCTCGATCGTGTTGTAACCGCCCCACACACGGCCCACCTTATGGCCGCCGTACTGGACGAAGTCGGCATACAACGGACGGCGCGGGGTCATAATCACCCGGTAGCCGTTTTCGAGCGCCTTCACCAACTGGTGTTTGCGGTCGTGGCGCCACCACATGATGACAGCCTTGTCGGGAGAGACACCGGCATCGATCATCTCGTCCCAGCCGATCATCGTCTTGCCCTTGGAAGCCACGATATCGGCAGCACGGCGGATAAAATACTGTTCCAGGCCCGTTTCGTTGCCTAAGTTCTTATCTTTGATAAACTGCTGGATTTCGGGATCGGTGAACCAACTTTGGTTGCCGTAGTGCACCTCGTCGCCTCCGATATGGATATAGGGAGACGGGAACAGGGCGACGATCTCGTCGAGCACGTTGCTGATAAACTCGAACGTCTCTTCCTTGCAGGGATGGAACGTGAAATGCTGCCATTTGCCCTCGCCTCCGCCGGAGATTTCAGGATAGGAACGGCAGACAGCAGTAGCATGGCCCGGCATGTCGAATTCGGGAACGACCATGATGTGGCGATCGGCTGCATAGGCAACGATCTCCTTGATCTCTTCCTGGGTGTAGAACGTAGCGGGTGCTTTCGGGTCGTGCCAGTTGCCGACAGCTCCTTCGGTGGTCAGCTTCGGATAACGCTTGATCTCGATGCGCCAGCCCGGTTCGTCGGTCAGGTGCCAGTGGAAGACGTTCAGGCGAAGGGACGCCATGATATCCAGATATTGTTTTACCTTCTCTTTACCGAAGAAGTGGCGGCTCTCGTCGAGCATGAAACCGCGCCAGCCGTAGCGGGGCTGATCTTGTATCTTACAGGCACGCACGTTACCTTTGCCGAAACGGGAAAGTTGCAGAAGGGCTTCCTTCGCATAGAACAGGCCGGCTTCGGAAGAGGCTTGCAGCAGGATGCTGTTCGGTTCGACGACAAGCGTATAGGCTTCATCGGCCATCTTGCAATCGTTTGTCAGTTCCAGACGGATGGTTCCACTGGCGGGTGACGATTGCAAACCGGCTTCTTTCAACTCGGTTTGCAGTCCGGCGGCTAACTTGTCGGCATATCCGCCATTGCCTTGTACCTGGAGATTCTTTCCTATGACAAAAGAGCCTTTCCCGTTCTGCACCTTTGCGGGGGTCGGGAACAAAGGGTGTTGTGCCATCATCGGCAACACAAATAGGAGCAACAGGGTGCTCAGATAAATCAGTTTTCTCATGGCATATTTATATTTAATTATTCCCTTTACAGGGATATTCCTCTTTTGCCAGGGGATTAAGCCCCGGCAAGGGGTAGCAAATATATGAAAATTTCATATCTTTAGCCACAAAATTAAAGACAATGCCATGAATAGACTAATTATCCTTCTTATTGTACTTATCTGTTACGGGAACAGCCTTCGGGCCCAGGAAATCGAATACTCCCGACCGGTCAACACTCCTGAAAGTTGTACAAGCATCCTGGTCGGCAAGAAAGCATCGGCCGACGGTTCGGTCATGACCAGTCACACCTGCGACGGGAACTATCGCACCTGGATGGAGATCGTCCCGGCGGCACGCTACGAGCGCGACACGACAGTCGCCATCTATAACGGCCGCATGCACACCGAATATCCTGCCGACCGCACGAATATGGAATTGAAAGGAACGATACCGGAAGCCCGCTCGACCTACCAGTTCCTGAACACCTCCTATCCTTGCCTCAACGAAAAACAGTTGGGTATCGGCGAAACGACCATCTCCGGGCGCAAAGAGCTGCAAAACAAGAAAGGGATGTTCATGATCGAAGAACTGGAAAAGATAGCTTTGCAGCGTTGCACGACGGCACGCGAAGCGATCCGGCTGATCGGACAATTGGTTGCCGAATACGGATACGGGGATTCGGGCGAATGCCTGACGATCGCCGACCCGAATGAGGTCTGGCATTTCGAGGTGTTCGGCGAGGGGCCGGACAAGATCGGGGGTGTATGGGCGGCTGTCCGCATCCCGGACGATCATGTGGGGGTATCGGCCAATATCTCGCGTATCTCGACGCTCGACCTGAAGGACAAGGATCGTTACATGGCTTCCGAAAACGTATTTTCTGTTGCTAAGAAAATGGGGTTCTGGGACGGCAAAGAGCCGTTTAAATTCTGGAAAGCCTATAGCGGAGGCAACTATTTCGGCGAACCGAAGGCATTCAGCATCCGCGAATATTTCATCCTGAACGCATTGGCTCCTTCGCTCAAACTGTCGTACGACTCGGAAGAACTGCCGATCAGCGTGAAGCCGGACAAGCCGGTTGCCGTAACGGATGTGATGGCATTGCTACGCCAGACGTATGAAGGGACGGAATGGGACATGACGAAGAATCTGAAAGTGGCTGTCAAGAACAAGGAGACGAAGGAAACGGATACGATCACAAGTCCGGCGGCTAACCCCTGGATGGGAACAGATATGCTGAATATGCTGAACGGCGTGAAGGAAGGGACGGTGACACGCAATCGCTTAGTGGCGGTTCCGCAATGTTCCTACTCGCACGTGATACAGCTTCGCAACTGGTTGCCGGATGCAGTGGGCGGCGTTGCCTGGCTGTCGTTCGACAATCCGGGGCAGAGCCCGCATATCCCGATCTTCTCCGGTACGACCGACCTGCCGGCTGCTTTCGGTATCTGCGGACAACACCGCCACCGTGAAGATGCCATCGTCTGGAAATACCGGACGGCAAACAAACTGGCTACGGTCCGCTGGGGATTGACCAAAGAGAAGATCAACGGCGCGGTCGCCCATTTCGAGGAAAAGGGCTTATCCGAAATGCCTTTCGTGGAAAACCGCTACAAAGAGTTGCAGGACAGCAAAGGGGAAGAGACCGCACGGGCTTTCCTGACCGGCTACACGGCCGACTTCGCAGGAGCGACAATCCTGCGCTGGCAGGAGATGGCGGATGAGTTCTGGAAGATGTTCGCGAGGGGATTCTGAACAATTGACAATTGACCGATATTCATATAATAGATAATAGTTGCTTTCCAAGACACGATAATTAATAATTTAATCTTTATATACATGAAATCACTTATTCTATCTTGCATGCTGGCTTTCTCTGCTTCGGCAACGTTCGGTCAGGGGTACCAGTTTACGGAAGTGGTAACGGTTCCCGCTACCCCGGTTAAGAACCAAGCGGCAACAGGGACTTGCTGGTGCTTTGCCACTACGTCGTTTATGGAATCCGAACTGCTTCGTATGGGGAAAGGCACGTATGACCTTTCGGAGATGTTCATCGTCCGCCAGAAATACATGAACCAGTTGCAGGACAACTACCTGCGTCGCGGGGACGGTAATATCGGGCAGGGCAGCCTTTCGCATACTTTCATGAATGCGTACCGCCAGGTAGGGATCGTCCCGGAAGAGGTGTACACGGGTATCAACTACGACTCCGAGAAGCATAACCACAGCGAGATGGTTCGCTACATGCACGCCATCGCCGATGTGGCAGTGAAGGCGAAACAGCGCAGTTCGGAATATGACAAGCTGATTGCTAACCTGTTCGACACCTACCTGGGAAAGCTGCCGGAGAAGTTCACGTATAAAGGAAAGGAATATACGCCGAAGTCATTCGCCGAATCCTTAGGACTGAATATGGACGACTATATCGAACTGACCAGCTTCACGCATCATCCGTATTATGTGAAGTTCGACGTGGAAGTGCCGGACAACTGGGAACATTCCCTGATGTATAACCTGCCGCTCGACGAGATGATGCAAACGGTGGATTATGCCCTGAACAACGGTTATACGGTCTGCTGGGACGGAGATGTGAGCGAGAAGGGTTTCTCCTTTACGAACGGTGTCGCCATCAACCCGGAAGTGAAGAAGGTGGAAGACCTGTCGAATACGGATCGCGCACGCTTCGAGAAATTAGGGGAGAAGGAACGCTTAGAAGAGGTCTTCAAGTTCGAACGTCCCTACCCGGAAATCAACGTGACCCCGGAAGTGCGCCAGGCCGGATTCGAATCATTCGTGACCACCGACGACCACCTGATGCACCTGACCGGCATCGCCAAAGACCAGAACGGCACGAAATACTACATCACCAAGAACTCATGGGGAACCGACCGCAACAAGTTCGGCGGCTACCTGAACATGTCCGAGAGCTTCGTCCGCGCCAAAACCATCTATGTGATGGTCCATAAGGACGCGATACCGAAGGCGATCAAGGGGAAACTCCATCTTTAAACAATACGTGGAGCTGTGTCAAAACTGCCCCGTTCCCGCGCTTGACGCGGGATCGCATTAGAACTGACCCTATAAATATCTGATTAATAAGGCCTGTTCTTTTGCGACCCCGCGTCAAGCGCAGGGACAAGGCAGTTTTGACACAGTTCCATGCTATCTTCTCTTATTAATTTAATCAGAACCGAATCTTCATCTCGCCATAGCAAGGCACCACCTCCAACGTCTTGCAATAGTTGCCCCAGGCAATCTCCGGATAATCCCAACGATTATTAATGTAAAGCATCAACTGCCCGTCTCCTCTTTTGGAGGTGCGGCAAGCCAGGGATGCGTCCGATGAGCAAACCGTAAGCCCTGCTCCTCCCCCTGTAGCGGAAAGGGTATAGCGATAGATGTTCTCCTTCATACCCTTTGCCATTTGCGTCAACGGACGGTCACAGTTTGTACCGGCATCCGCCCAATAGTAATAGTTGTGCGTATCGGCCAACCAGGGTTGAGCAGGGTTCTCGCCATATCGCACTTGCTTCGGGTTATAAAGGGAAGTCTCGCCCGTGTTTCCGGCAAAAGCACCTTCGGGGTAACAGCTCCACATACCTTTACGCTCCCATTGCAGATAGTCCAGACGTTCGGGCAGGTAGAAAGACAAGCCCGTCTCACGCAGATATCCGTTCGGCTGTCCCGCAACGACATAGCTGACATTCATTTCCCCGGCGGGAGATATCCGGATCAGGATATCCGTTTGCACATCCTGATAGAAGCCGGAGAGGGCGACCTCGACCGTACCCTCTTTGCGGGTATAGGTCAGGCTCTGCTTCTTCCAGTCGCTGTCGGAGGTCAGGAACTTCCGGGCGCTCTTACGCACTTCGGCTCCAGTCAGATGGTTCAGGTTGATGTCGAGATGCAGGAACGGGCCTTTCTCGATGATGACCTGTCCCTTAGAGGTCGCGTTGCTGATCAGGCCGGTTTCTTTGGAGAAAGGGATCTCGAAACCGTCTCCTTTAATCGTCATCATACCGGCGGTTTCCTCTACCTGCAACACACCGTTTACCGGAGATGCTTCCGAATCGGCAAGGCGAACGTGGTAATCGCTGCCCAATGAAACTTGTTCGGCATCCAATAACTCACCCGTAGCTGTATAGAAACAAATTGACAACAGTTCGCCTTCCTCCCAAGCCTCGGCAGGGATTACCAACAGTCCTTTTTGGTGAGGAGCGATGGAAGGAGCGGGAAGTTCCTTCTCCACACCTTTGTAGGTATAACGTATCTTGATCTCATCCAGGTCAGTATGGTCGAAGCAGTTGTACAACGGAAGCAACAAACGTTGTCCGGACAGGAAGGAAGCCACCTCGGTCGTCATCAGGCGGACGGGCGAATAGGCTTTCTTGGTAGCCCAGAACTCCGGTTTCTCACGGCGCCAGACATCGACGATCCCCCACTCTCCGTAGCCAACGCATTTACCCTGATAATCCTCCGGCTTGGCGGTACGGGCAAACTCTTTCCAGAAGGCAGTCCCTACTTTCGGTTCGGGCAGCATAAACGTTTCATCCACATATCCCCAGATCGCACCACCCAAGCCGCCGGGAGCATCAAAGAGGCCGCTCCACATCCTTTCGATCGAATGCCCCCAGAACTCGCGGATATTCGGATCTTCCTGCAAGGTAGCGTAGGTGTAGCACGCCGGGTGCGCCCACTCGTCGAACAGGGCAGGTATCCCTTCCCCCTGGAAACCACGGGTAGAGCGGTTCCATTGGTTCAGGTTGCCGTTTACATCCTGGTAGTGCATGCTCAGGATATCATAGACAGGCTCCTTCTCGCCGACCGATCCGGGATAGCTGAATATAACCGGGCGAGTCTTGTCGGTTGCCTTCACCCAATCCCAGCATTGCTGGAAGTTCGTGCCGTACACGCTTTCATTGCCGATCGACCAGAACAGGATGGAGGGATGGGAACGGAACGACTTCACCATCTCGCGGCATTGCGAGAGATAGCGGGGCGTAAACCCGGCACTGTCCTGCGTCTTGCCCGGCGCATAGTTCTTCTGCCGGTAGGTATCGACAAAGCAGACAGCCGTCTCGCTCTCCACATAGATGCCATAGCGATCGCAATACTCCAGAAAACGTTCCGTGGGAGGATAATGCGAGGTACGGACAAAGTTCATATTGGAACGTTTGAAGAGGATCACATCGAGGCTGTCCAGTTCGGCAGTCGTCGTGCGGCCGAGTGTCGGGTGGATATCATGCCGGCAGGCTCCGCGCAACTTCACCGGCATGCCGTTCACCAACATGCGGTCTTTCTCTATCTTCACGTCACGGAAACCGATACGGCGGTCGAAACGACCGATCTCCTTTCCGTCCTTGCTGAGGGTTACGGTCAGCGTATAGAGGTTCGGATGTTCGGCATCCCACTTCAAAGGGTTCTTCACAGGCAGTTCATTCATGTTCCCGCCCTCTTTTAGGGGGAACCGGGATTGCGCCAACGGATAGCGTCTGCCGGACGGGTCGGCCAGCGTATAGGCGACTTCCGCACCTCCGACAACCGGGCTGCTGTAGCCGATCTTCAGGACGGCATCCTCGTAAGCAGCATCCAGATGTGTCTCGGCGTAGAAGTCATACAAGCAGGTTTCGGGTAATGCGAACAAGGTTACATCGCGCAGGATTCCCCCGATCGGATGATGGGCATAGCCGGAGGCATAGGAAATATCGTCCAGGCGATCCGTCACTTCGAGGCGAATCTCGTTTTTCTTTCCGGGACGGACGAAGGGGGTGACATCCGTATCCCAACGGGTAAAGCCGCCATGATGTTCGCGGACGAACGTGCCGTTCACAAACAGGCGGGCATAGCTGTAGACGCCGTCGAAACGCAGGATCGTATGCTTGCCGGCGTAATCGGCCGGGACGGTGAACGACTTCCGGTAGGTGAACGGCTTGTCGTGCTCGATGGCATAGCCCTGCATAGCAGGCTCGCCGGGAACCTGTATCTTGTCCCACTTGCTATCCGGGGAATACCGGAACTGCCAGGTTCCACTCAGCAGGACGGCAGGCGTTTCGACACCGGCCAATTCCTGCAAGACAGGATAGGAGGCTTCATCGGGAAGCCTCTCTACCTGTGCGAATGCTTTCGTGCCTGACAGCAGGAAGCTGCAACCGAAAGCGAATAGGATTGTCTTTATCTGTTTCATTTATGTGCCTATTATTACATGTGTATAAATTTACCACCAAAAGTAGTAAAAGCCTATTAATATCGCCAGTATGACTACCGACATTACATTGAACATCCGGCCAGTATGGAACAAAGCCGGGTCATGGCGCGTATAAGCGTTGGCCGGCTGGCCCTTTTTCCCCAGCAGGACGATGAGCGCGCAGCACATCAGGAACACAAGCCCCATGCGGTCCATCCAGGGCAATCCGGGGAAGAGGAACTTCATGCCGAAGGAGAAGACGAACGAGCCCAATGCCGCCGCCAACGCCCCGTTTGCCGTCGCCCGTTTATAGAAGAAACCGGCCAGGAATATCGACAAGGCGCCCGGACTGACAAAGCCGGTAAACTCCTGGATATACTGGAACGCCTGGTCCAACCCCGACAGCATCGGGGCGATCAGCACGGCTACCAGCAACGAGCCGAAGCTCGCCCAACGTCCGGTATGAACCAGCTCTTTCTGCCCGGCCTCCTTTCGGAAATAGGAACGGTAGATATCCATCGTAAAGATCGTGGAGATACTGTTCATCATCGAAGCAAGCGAACTGACGATCGCGGCTGTCAAAGCAGCAAACGCCACCCCCTTCACCCCTACCGGAAGCAGATTGCCGAGCAACCACGGATAGGCTTCGTCCGATTTCCCTAACGGAGCATCCAGCGCAAAGGCGGCAATCCCCGGGATCACGACCAAGAGCGGGATGAACAGCTTGATGAAACCGGAGAAAAGCATCCCGTTCTGCGCCTCCCGGACCGATTTAGCGGCCAACGCGCGTTGGATGATATACTGGTTGCATCCCCAGTAATAAAGGTTTGCCACCCAGAGTCCGCCGAGGATCACGGAGATGCCCGGCAGGTCCTTATAACCGGGATGCGACTTGTCGAGGATCAGATGGAACTTATCGCTCGCCTCGCCATAGAGGTTGGCCATGCCCTGATACACGCCGTCGCCTTCCCCGAGGAGGTCGAGGGCGATATAGGTCGTGACCAGCCCGCCGCCAACCAGGAACACGACCTGGACCACATCCGTCAGCGCCACCACCTTCAATCCTCCGTAGATCGAATAGATACCGGCAAAGGCCGCCAGCCCGATTATGCCGTAGAGCATCGGGATCCCCATCACCTTCTCGATCGTCAAGGCTCCCAAGTACAAGATGGAAGTAAGATTGATAAAGATGAAGACCGCCAGCCAGAAGACCGCCATCACCGTCTTGACGCGCTTGTCGAAACGCTCTTCGAGGAACTGGGGCATGGTGAAGATCTTCTTCTCCAAGAAGATCGGGATGAAGAACTTCGCCACGAGGATCAGCCCGAGGGCGGCGATCCATTCGTAGGTCGCCATCGCCAGCCCGATGGCATAGCCGGAGCCGGACATGCCGACAAACTGTTCGGCGGAGATATTGGAAGCGATGATGGAAGCGCCTATCGCCCACCAGGCAAGCCCGCGCCCGGCGAGGAAATAATCGCCGGCATCCCGCTCGTCCCCCTTCTTGCCGCGTGAGACAAAAAGGCCGACACTGAGGATCAGGAGGCAGTAGGCTATAAAGATTATTAAGTCGATCGTGTTCATGGTATCTGTTTTTTATTCATCCTGCATCAACGCCGAGCGCCCACCGTCCATCAGGATCGTCGTCCCGCTGATAAACCGGGCATACGGGGAGACGAGATAGACGCATAACGCCCCTACCTCCTCGACCGTCCCGATCCGTTTGACAGGATGCAGGTCGATCGTCCGCCGGCGTTCCGCTTCGGGATCGGGAAAAGAGTCGAACCAAGTGTCGTTGCCCGCCGTATCGATAAATCCGGGAGCCACCCCCACCGTACGGACAGCCGGCCCCCACTCGATCGCCAGGCTGCGCACCAGGCCGGTGATAGCCGTTTTCGTCACGTTATAAGGGAAGCAACCGGGGATGGAGCTGAAAGCATGGTTGGAGGTCATCAGGAGCAGGACGCCTTCGCCGCTCTTTTCGAGATAGGGTTTGCAGAGCCGGGCCAGACGCCAGTGGGAAGCCAGGTTCAGATCGAGGTTGTAATGCCAACGCTCCTCCGTGCAACCTTCGGCTCCCTCGAACACGTTCATGCCGGCATTGGAGACAACCATGTCTATACGTCCGAAGGTACGGACCGTATCTTCGACGAAGCCTTTCAGCTCCTCCGCATCCGTCACATCCGCGGGGCGGTAGAACGAGCGTACGCCCTCCTGTTCTACCACCTCGCGGAAAGCCTGCACGCTCGCGTCGTCCGGAGACTTGCGCGAACAGCCTGCCACATGGGCGCCCGCCCGTGCGAACTCCCTGGCGACGCCCAGCCCGATCCCGGAGGAGACTCCGGTGACCAGGACTACCTTATCTTTATAATCGAGTACAAAGCTCATAGGGATCAGATATAAAAGTTATCGGGAGCATCCATCGTGATGCCGGGGTGTTTCTCCATCTCCTCTTCAACGAGGTCCACGCCCAAGCCGGGGCGGTCGGACAGGTGCAAGTGGCCGTCATAGACCATCTCGGCTATCGGATGATCGATCACCGTGTCACGCCAGGGAACATCGTTGAACATAAACTCCTGACGGAAGAAGTTCGGGATAGCGGCGCATACATGCGAAGAGGCGAGTGTCGAGAGAGGGCCGTTCGGGTTATGCGGGGCGATCAGGACGTTGTAGGCCTCCGCCATCGTAGCCATCCGCTTCATCTCGGACGGTCCGCCGCAACGGGTGATGTCGGGCATGATCACGTCGCACACATGCTTTTCCAGCAGCGAACGGATGCCGAAACGGGTGTAATGGCGCTCGCCTACACAAATAGCGACATCCGACGGGATGCGTTCGCGCATGGCACGGAGCGTCTGCGAACTTTCCGGGCCGGCGGGTTCCTCATACCAGGTGATATCAAGCTTTGCCAAGCGTTCCGCCATCTTGACGGCAACCCGGTAGTTCAGCATGGCGTGTGTCTCGATCATGATGTCGCATTCCGGACCGACAGCCTCGCGCACGGCTTTGGAGACGTTGAACGCCAAGTCCTGCTGTTCCGCCGTCAGGGTCAGGTTGGAGGCAAGGTCTTCGCCATAGAAATAGTTCGTGTGGGCGAAGGGGTCGAACTTCAGCCCCGTAAAACCGGCGTCCATGACACGGCGTGCCTGGGCGGCATAGTCCGCCTCGTTGTGTCCGCCGCCCGTAAACCAGTAGTTGGCATAGAGCAAGATATCTTTCCGGTAAGCCCCGCCCAACAGTTCGTAGCAGGGAACGCCCAACACCTTTGCTTTCAGGTCGAGCAGCGCCATGTCGATACCGCTGATCGCACACAGGCTGGCTCCGTACGGGCCGATCCAGTTCAGATCGCGGTAAAGCTTCGTCCAGATAAAATCGGTCTTCATCGGGTCGAGGCCGATGATGCGTTGTCCGACATGCTTGGCGGCTTCGAAAACGATCGGGCTGCCGGGCCAGTTGGTAGCTTCGCCTACGCCGGTATAGCCTTCGTCGGTATAGATTTTCAGTAATGTCCAGTTATATTTGATGCCCTGGACTAACCATACTTTTACGTCTGTAATCTTCATTGTATTGTCTCCTACCTTTTTATCGTATTTTACATAATTCCGTATTTATCGAAAGCATCACGGGCTTTCATCCCTTCCTGTATCTTCTTCAGGACCATCCGTTCGCCACGGGCTTTCTCCAAGGCGCGGGTGAATACTTCTTCCTCGATCTCACGAGGCACGACACATACGCCGTCGATGTCGCCGACCAGGATATCTCCGTCATTGATCCGTACGCCCTCCATTTCGATCGGCACACGGTAGTCGATCACCTTTCCACGCGGCGCCTGGTCCTGGGCATAGGGACCGTAGGAGAAGCAAGGGAAATCCAATGCCAAAATTCCCTTCGTGTCACGGGAATATCCGTTGACAACCGCTCCGGCCGCCTTGCACTGGATCGCACGGGCACTCATCAGCTCGCCCCACAAGGCATAAGCAGGGGAAGAGCCGGAACAAACATATACCTCGCCTTCTTTCAAGTCGTCCAACGCTTCGAGCATCAGGCCGAAGGAGCGTTTCAGCACCGGGTTCATCCCTTTCTCCTTTCCGGCATCCAGCACATCGGCTTCCAATACCGTCATGGCACGTCCGGCCACCAGCATGTCGTCACGAAGCGGACGGATACGGGGAGGCAAAAACTGGCGGGTATAGCCCATCTTATCCATAATATCACCGACCACTGCGGTGTAAAGTTCTTCCTTTATCAAAGCAAACAGGGCCTTATCGTCTTTCCATTCTTTCATTGTCAATTCCTTTTTACAGTTCGTCTTTCTACCTGCAAAGATAGAGCCCGGAGGGAAGAAGATACGGCAGTAAAGCTCCCGGTTGCTTATGCTACGAGGAACAGAACAAGGGAAAAAGTAGAGAAAACGGCACTCTCTATTTCGTCACTTCCCGCGGAGAGATGCCCATTTGTTGTTTGAAGATACGGGAGAAGTATTGGGGGGACTGGAAACCGCAGGCAAAGCATACCTCCTTGACGGACATCTCCGTGTTCCGCAGCAGCTCGATCGCTTTGTTGATCCGGATCTGGTTCAGGTAGTCCAGCGGGGAGAGGTTCAGGTACTGGGAGAACAGTTTGCGCAAGTACCGTTCTCCGACTCCGGTTTGCGACGCGACATCGCTGATCGTGATATCGGACTGGTAGTTCAAACGGATATAGGAGATCGCCTTTTTCAACGAATCGTTTGTACAAATCGGAAGATAGGCCTCATCGAGATAACGGTAAATCAGGATCAGCAGTTCGGCATAGTACATGACAACCAGATATTGGTAGTATTTGCTCTTCTGGTTCATCTCGTTGACAATACGCTGCACGGCGCGCATGATCCGAACGTTATTCACAATCTTGATCAACCGGTTCTCTTCGGAAAAGATCGTGACAGGCGCCAGATCCTTCGTCTGCCCGTGCCCGTCCGGATTGAAGCGGGAGAAGACTTCCGGCAGGAACTCCAACTGCATCAGGGTCGTATCTTCGGAACCGGCCTCGAAGGTATGCTCGACATTGGAACAGATCACCATCATCTCGTTCTCGCTGAAGCTGATACTCTCGTTCTCCAGATGCAGGATGCAATTGCCCTTCTTCACATAGTTGATCTCAATACGCAGATGCTTATGCGGCCCGAATGTCTCGAACGGGCGGAACGACACAAAGCGAAACACATCCGCCAGCCGCTTGTGCTTCAGATTCTCGGTGATGCCTTCCAACATTCCCCATAACGATTGTTCAGACGGTTGTTCCATACGGCTCTGCATTTGATTGGTGCTTACAAAGTTACAAAAATGCCGGTAATACCCAATAGCCCGTAAGGTATTTTAGTCTCCTTACGGGCTGTCGGACAATACCCTATAGCCTGTAAAGATACAGGTTATAGGGTAAATTAAGAGGTTATTCCACTCTCACCACAATCTCTCCACCGATCCGGTCTCCTTTCTTCAACGGCTTGCGGTAAGGAGCATAATAGCTACTGAGGAACATCTCGTTTCCTGCCGTCACAAAGTCGGCAACCAGGAAGCGGATCTTGTCTTTTTCCAACCAGGAGCGCCAGTGCTGTTTGCCATTGGAAGGGACGGTAATCTTACTACCGTTTCCGTCTTTCAGACCGGCATACCAAATGTTCCGGCGGGTGGAACGGAAATCATTACTTCCCAGTTCGTTGTAATCCATACTCCAAGACCAGGCAGGTTCCGTACGTGGATCGACTTTCGCAGGGAGTCCTTCATAAAAGAGACAGGCTTCACCTACCGGACGGCTGATATGGTCGGCCGGATAAACGCTCCACATGCCATCCCGGCGCCAGAAGGTCTTATCATAAGAAACAGGAGCTTCAAAAACCAGTCCCCACTGCCTCGGATTCACCTCTTCAAGGGCATCGAACGAATAGGTTACCGACAGTTCGCCTCCTGCATTTATTTTCAGGTCATAAGAGCCGGAAAACTCTTTATAAGCGCCTGCCACCTTTACCAAGACGTCATCACCCTGTCGAACCGCCTCTACTTTTTCTACCTTCCAGTCCGAGCAAAGGTCATTGAACACAGGCGTATTGGCATTATGATTCGGGTAGCATCCGTCACCTGTCAACGGCAAGGCCATCAGCCACGGTCCACCGTTCAATATTTCTTTTTTCCCTTTCTTCACCGAGAGTATCTGGCCGGATACACGGCTGATCTCACAACTAAAATCTTTTCCGGTAACGACATAGCGGTCTTTCTTTTCTTTCAAGCGGGTAGAAGCAGTTGGCAACGCCTGCAATTCGTTCTGTACCTGTCTGCCGACAGGGATCAAATACTCATCGGCAGTAAAGCCGCGGGGATCGGCAAAAGACAGATAGAGCTCATTCGCCTTTTCGGGATGGGCAAGCCGGATGCGAAGTTGTCCTTTTTCACCGGGTTCCAGGTCTGCGAAGGCCGTTCCCTTCTCCTCTCCGTACGTCCACGTGATACGCAGTTCATCTAGGTTTGTATAGGTGTACCGGTTTTCAAGATCGATGACCAGTTCGTTGGCAGGAGATAGCGCCCCGGTCGTCACACGGACCGGACTGTATATCTTTTTCATATCCCAGTACTCCGGTTTCGGGCGACGCCAGCCGTCGATCGGTCCCCAGGGACCATAACCGACTGCATCCCCGTTAGGCATCTGGAAAATATCGTCGATACCGGACCAGATAGAACCGCCTAAAACGCCCGGTGTCTTATACATATTGTCCCACGTAGGAGCCAGCGCCAATGCCCAATCGCTACGGATGCCGGGATCAGTCACCAGCTCGCTCCGGTTATAGACATTCAGGTGGCAGTATTCGCCATACGTCATCGGCCGGTCGCTTTTGGCGGCGACCTTATATCCGTTGGGACCCGGATAATGGATATTCGCGATCGGGGCCGTGCTGCCCTGGTTGTTGAACCCACCATAGGCCTGGTCGTGGAACGTGAACGGACGGGTAGGATCGGCTTTTTCCATATAGACCTCTACCTGTGCAAATTCCTTATTCCAGTACGATTCGTTCGCCATCGACCAGAAGATGATGGAAGGATGGTTCCGGTAGAACTGGATCATCTCCATATTCGCCTGCAATACATACGGATAGTATTTAGGATCGCGGTAGTTCAGCACCTTCCAGTTCTCATTCGCATGATGGCCGATCCAACAGACCGGTGCTTCCACTTCCACGAACATGCCCAGTTCGTCACAGACTTCGAGCAGCTCTTCACAAGGAGGGTAATGGGAAGTACGGATAAAATTGCAGTTCGCATCCCGGTACAGCTCGACATCCTTCCGTTCCAGGGCAGGATTCATCACACGTCCGGTCAACGGATGCATTTCATGCCGGCAAACTCCTCTCAACTTGACAGCCTTGCCATTTACCAGCAAACGATTCCCTTGTATCCGGATCTCGCGGAAGCCAAAACGTTTCTCTATCTGCTCGACAACCTTGTCCGAGGTTCCGACTTCGATTTTCATCGTATATAAAGATGGATGCTCGTTATCCCACTTATCCGGAGAAACGACTTTGCCAGTCAGCCAACCGCTCCAGGAAGACCCGGCGGCAATCTCCGGAATATGCCGGCTCAGGACAACAGGCAGTCCGGAGAGGGAAAGGCGAACCGATACATCTTTTTGTATCTCATCCGAGCTATTCGTTACCGACAGATAGACTTTCAAGTCTGCATCTTTATAGTCATCGTCCAGCTCCGTCACGATACGAAGGTCCGACAAATGGATATCCGGAACGGCAAAGAGCGTCACTTTACGGGTTATGCCTCCCAACTGATGTGCCGCATATTGAGTCAGGCTCCCTAACATGTCTGCCAACGACTCGCTGCGAACCCGCAGGGCCAACAGGTTCTCACCCGCCTTCAGCCCTTTCGTGACATCCAGTTCAAAAGCAGTCATTCCTCCCATATGGGAACCGATTTCCTTTCCATTCAGATACACGACCGACTCACTGGAGACACCGTCGAAACGCAGTTTCACCTGCTTTCCCTGCCAATCCGCCGGCAATGTGAATGTAGTCTGATAGCCTCCGAAACCGGCAGAATCGACTTTAAAGCCTTGCATGGACCACTGTCCCGGAACTACGATCGGCTTCCAGTCCCGCCCGTTCTGTTTCTGTTCATAAAAACGGGCAGCAGGCTTTTCATTGAACAACCACGTCCCGTTTAAGGACAGGACCGGATTATAGACACCGGCTACCTGATGGGGCTTGATGGTATATACAGGTAAAACTTTTTCCGCACAAACAGTCGTATCCACCGTATAAGCCTGGGTATGCACCAATTCCTTTTTACGTTCTTCCCCGAAAGGTTTCAGCTGAGCCGGATTGGACGAATACAGGTTCAGCTCCGAAACAATCGCATTATCTCCCTTCAAGGCTTCAAACACCAAGACCAATTGTCCGTAGGCGTAGGCTTTCTTCGGCAGGTCGATCATGTAGCGTTGCTCCTTCCCTTTTTCAAGTACGACGGGCCCCTGCACTTCGTTGCCGTCAGCCACGATACGCTGTTCCCTCCGGTTGTCAGCCAGATAGACCACTTCCATCCGGTAATCGGCCTGTATATCCATCTGATCGAAAGCATAGATGACCGTCCCGCCGAAATTACAGGTTTTCGCCTCTTTGCTTCCCGTGAAAGAATCCGGTAATGTATAGTCATCCCCCTTGATCAGGAAAGCTTGTGTATTCGTTACTCCGCAGTCGTTCGTAGCCACCCGCCGCATCTCCTTGTTCTGGGCCTGCAAGCCAAGGCACAAAAAGAGCATAAGCCCGGTATTGAACAGCTTGTTTTTACATAGATTGACCATACGCATATTGGTTTTCGTTTTATATTTACATTATCTGATATGCAAAAGTACGGACAATCCCAACATCTTTCTCCTCTCTATTCTAATTGAGTACACACCTGCCAGGAACAAAAAACAGGAAAACTAACACAAAACGGAACTGCTCCCAGACGCGGCAGCCGATCAGTAGACCTTAAGCTTTTGCATGCCTCCTTTTTCAAACTCGATTGCCCCCGGATACGAGTTTTTCCGGCTTCTTTTATTACCCAGATAATCCCTATTCAAGACCTTCGGAGTTTCCGCTCCTCCAACAAAAGACTGATGGAAAATAGCTAGGTGCGACCAAAACTTGTTTATCTAAATCCTAAACATGCATAAAGACAACAGGGCAAGCATTACCTTGCTATGCAATAAACTTATTAGCTTTAACACATGACCTGCCCCGAAAGTGACAAAGAACTATGTTTCCCATTTCCTCTGTCACTGTATCACTGATTTCTTTTTACCAGTTGATATTCAACTTATTTGATTAGTGATATATGCCCGTTTTCTCTATCACTACGGTATCACAATCCTATCACTGGCAACTTGGATAGGAAACAGGTATTCCGCTTATACATATCTGCATATTAACATATTACAAATAAAACAAACGATAAACACCCTATTTCCATCCCTGCAAATCACTCGATTATTTTATGTAAAAACGGCTATAAAATAGGTAAAACCGGGTGGTTTTCATTGTCCGGCACGGTACTTTAGTTGCCGGACCCCCCCATGTTGCCCCCTCTTACACCCGGGTGTACCAGTTCTCTACACCCGGATGTTAAGGATGGCAACATGGGGGTGTTTACGAAATTATGTGCTTGTCTTTGCTAAAAAAGAGAGGGCTTTTGTGGAATGAAGAACCGTATTTCGCCAATTTAACACCTATTGCATTCGTTTTTACATTTGTTTATTCGATTATTTTATATGCTTTTTCAAAGGCAAAAGAAGGCAATATATTGGTTTCCAATCATATGATAAAAACGTCCTGTTAGAGGAGTGATAGAGGCAGTGATACAGGATGTTTTCCTCTATCACTCATCTAACGCTTGAATATTAATAGCTACAACCTTCGTAGTGATAGAGTGATAGAGGATTTGTAGAAACTTCGTATGGAGATCACAACCTTGGAAAATTTTGATGCGGTTGCCCTGTTGTGAAAGTCGGGGTTTTGTGCGTAAAAAAAAGAAAAGGTGTGCAATTTTGAACACACATTCATGCAGTTCAATATTGCACACCTTCGTCATTCACAACAAATACGAATATTAACCGATTAAACCTCTCATACGGTCTTCAAAAGCAGACAGAGCTGCTTT
>ENA-OPYH01000570-OPYH01000570.1-human-gut-metagenome-genome-assembly--contig:-NODE-570-length-23761-cov-3.906268_pt1 | contig 23761 bp, 19 predicted proteins | sample MGYA00241254_ERZ501488 | MGnify/ENA primary metagenome ERZ501488 (study PRJEB25962, sample SAMEA2042660) | human gut metagenome | biome: human gut; feature: human-associated habitat; material: faeces...
GGCGGGCTGGTTCGTATATAAAGCAGACCGGCACCCGGCAGCAGTCGGGACGGAATGAAACGAAAGGAGCAAACCTTCCATGTTTCAAGGCCTTGGGCCGCTGCTCAGCCTTTTGGGCGGCGGCAGCTTTGCAAAGCTGCTTCTGTTTTTACTGAAGGGGCTGTTCGGCTGAAACGGACGGTCTGAAAGGAGAATACCATGCTGATCGTATTGGAGCATCTGCTGGGTCGGATCAACCTGCCCGGTATGTGGTGGATCATCGCAGAGCGCTGGCTGTGAGGTGACGCCCCGCAAAGCCGCTGCACTTTTTGTGCGGCGGCTTTTTTGCTGCGCGGAACGATTGGGAATGCCCTCCGCTTTGCTCTGGGCATTTTCAGCGGAAAAATGATTTGTTTTTTCGGTACACCGGAGCGTCTGCGGACACTCCGGTGTACCCTTTTCACGGGAAGGGGCGTAAAGGGGAACAACTGTTTCCTTTCCATTGGCAAAACTGGCAAAAAATGCTTGCATCTAGGCAGTTTTGATAATAGAATTACACTGTTACAGTATGCCCAAAAGCAGGGTGTACAGGAAGGTAAAGTTTGAAATTGCGGTAACAGGGGGTACTGCGTGCTGCGGCGCGCGGAGAAAAAGGCAGGAAAGGTAAAATGGAAACAGACGAGACAATAAAAAAAGGATTTCTGCGGCTGGAACGCTATGCACAGAATATACCGGGCGGCTTTCACTGCTGCGCAGAGGACCCTGAAAACGGCTATCCGTTTGTTTATATCAGCGACCGTTTTCTGGAGATACTGGGCTGGGGGCGGGCAGAGTTTGCGGCAAGGTTCGATAACCGCTACACCGCGCTGGTGCACCCGGATGATCTGGCGACCGGGCTGCGCTACCGGAATGCGGAAAACAGCGCGACTTACGCCAAGAATGGTGACAGCATCTTCCGGATTCTGGGCAAAAACGGCTACCGCTGGGTCACCAACGCTGCCAATCAGGTGGAATGGTACGGCAAAGGCTATATCGTGGGCACTATCACGGATATCACCCCCTATATGGAACTGCGGGAAAAGCTGGAACAGCAGAACCGTACCCAGCGGGAGGCGCTGGAAACCGCCAACCATAACCTGTTGCGGATGATGCAGCAGATGGAGGAGCAGAAGGCGCAGTTTGACCAGACTACTGCCCGGAACATGGAAAAAGAACAGAGCTACCGGCAGCGGCTGAACCACGACGCCCTGACCGGCACCTACAACCGCCGCTTTTACGAGGAAGTGGTGCGCAATAACCTCGGCCCGGCAGGCATCGCCCTGATGGATATCGACGATTTCAAGATCTGCAACGATACCTACGGCCACCACGCCGGAGATCTGGCACTGGAAACCGTTGCAAAGGCCATCCGCAGCTGCATCCGGGAAACAGATCTGCTGATCCGCTACGGCGGCGATGAGTTTTTGCTGGTGCTGCCCGGCATCCCGGCGGATTATTTCAAGGTAAAGCTGGAGCAGATCCGCACCGCCGTGCAGCAAACGGTGGTGCCGGGCTACCCCCACTTCCGGCTGTCGCTGAGCATCGGCGGCGCGATGCAGACCCTTGCCGACCCTATGGAGAACGTGGTGCGCCGGGCAGATTTTATAATGTATCAGGCCAAAAACCACAAGGACGCCGTGGCGGTGGACACACAGGACAGCCGGTTGGCTGCACAGAAGGATGTCTTAGGGGAAAAGCCCGTGATCCTGCTGGTGGACGATTCCATGATGAACCGCATGATGCTTGCCGGCATTCTGGGCGATGACTACCGCATTCTGGAAGCCGGGAACGGCAAGCAGTGTCTGGAGCTGCTGCGGGCAAACGCCGGGCAGATTTCGCTGGTGCTGCTGGATATCAATATGCCGGTCATGGACGGCTTTGAGGTGCTGCGCACCATGAACACCAACCACACCATCGAGGACGTGCCGGTGATCATGATCTCCAGTGACGACTCGGAGGAAGCCATCCGCAAGGCCTACGAGCTGGGTGCCAGCGACTATGTCAACCGCCCCTTTGACGCCAAGATCGTCTACCGCCGGGTGTCCAACACCATCAAGCTGTACGCCAAGCAGCGGCGGCTGGTGCAGATGGTGTCTGACCAGATCCGCGCGCGGGAAAAGAACACCGATGTGCTGGTGGGTGTGCTGAGCCAGATCGTGGAGTTCCGCAACGGCGAGTCCGGCTCTCATGTGCGGCACATCCGTATCATCACCGAGACGCTGCTGCACCGGCTGATGGAGCTGACCAGCCGCTACGACCTGACTCCCGAGCAGCAGGATAACATCCCGCTGGCGTCGGCGCTGCACGATATCGGCAAGATCGGCATTGACGAAGCCATCCTGAACAAGCCCGGCAGGCTGACCGCAGAGGAATTTGCGGTGATCAAGACCCACAGTATGCTGGGCGCAGAGATGCTGCAAAAGACTGAAAGCTTTGCAGACCAGCCGCTGTTGCAGACCGCCTACGAGATCGCCCGCTGGCACCACGAGCGCTGGGACGGCAGGGGATACCCGGACGGGCTGAAGGGCGATGATATCCCCATCAGCGCACAGCTGGTCTCCATGGCGGATGTGTATGACGCGCTGACCAGCGAACGGTGCTATAAAAAGGCTTTCCCGCACGAGACGGCTGTCCAGATGATCACGAACGGCGAGTGCGGAGCCTTCAACCCGCTGCTGCGGCAGTGCCTGCTGGACGTGCAGGGGGAACTGAAGCAGGAAATTTTACAATGGTAATGTGAGGACATCTACGCGTGACAAAACAGCGATTCAACCATAAAATACCCCGCCGCACCTTTTTAAAGGGGTGCGCGGCGGCAGCGGCAGCCGGGCTGACCGCCTGCAGCAAAACGCAGGCGGCGGCAGCGCTGCCCGAGCTTACGGTGGGCAGCGATAACTACCCGCCTTTTATCTACCTGAACAATGACAGCACCCCCACCGGCATTGATGTGGACATTGCCACCGAGGCCTTTGCCACTTCACCGGACGGAATGGAAGCACCGGAGAGCGTCTCGTCCCAATAGGTCAGGAAAGAACGGAGGTCGGAAGGGTTGTCTTGCAGGTAGGCCGTCACCTGGTCGAAATAAGCGAACAGGTAGGCGTCTTCGTCGGGAATACGTCCCAGGTCGAATATTTTATAAAGCTCCTCCTGAAGTTCATAGAGCGGAAGGGTTTTCAGTTCCTCCATGCGGTTCAAATACGTTTCGGGCAGGAACGTTTCGAGGGAACGGGAAGCCAACAGGTTGGCGTCGGCTTCTGTCGGTTTTCCGCTGTGCAGGGCCAAAAAGGCCAATGACACACGGTCTTCCGTGTCCGCCATGTAACGCATGGCAGCGATGAGCAGGTTCACGCTCAATGAACTGGACAAGAGGAAAGCCTCGTCCGATACCAATTTGACCCGGTCGCCGAAACGTTCGGCAAAATGACGGATGATGGGGTCGGCATGCCGACGGTAACGCAGCAGGATGGCCATCTCCCAGTAGGGCAGTCCGGCTTCGTGCAGGGTACGGACCTGTTCGCAAAGTTCGTCCAGCATCCGGGTTTCCCAGTCGTCTTCTTTGTCTTTTTCGTCGAAGAAGCGGATTTGCACGTATCCGTCGTTTCCTTTGTCCGGACGGCATTGTTGGGCCACGTCGCCGTAAGCCTCCGCCATTCGGATGGGAGCGTCCGGCGTGAGCCGGTCCAGTTCTTCGGCGGCAGCCGTGAACAGGGCGTTGTTGAACGTGATGATGCGGCGTTCGCTCCGGTAGTTGATGGCAAGGTTCCTTATGTCGGGGCGGTGTACGGCCATTTCCTTCTCTATGTTTTTCAGGATGGTCCAGTCTCCGTTCCGCCAACGGTAGATGCTTTGTTTCACGTCGCCCACGATCAGGTTGCCGAAGCCGGAGGCCATGCTCTCCAACAGCAGGATTTTAAAGTTCTTCCACTGCATGGTGGAAGTGTCTTGGAACTCGTCTATCATCACATGATGGAAAAACGCGCCCATTTTTTCGAAAATGAACGGAGCATCGTTTTCTTCTATCAGTTCGTGGAGCAGGATGGGGGTCTTGGCCAACAGGAAACGGTTGTTCTCGTGGTTCAAGGCCGTGACCTCCTCGTCGATGACGCCTAACAGCCGCAAAGGGTTGAGGTGTTTCAGTGCCAGCGACGCACTGGTGTGGCGTACGAGTTGTTCGGTCTGGAAGCCGCGCAGTTCCGCCAACAGTTCGCTGAAGTGGGCGGCGGCTTCAACCAAGCGTCATACCGGGTATTGTACGCATAAGTGCAATATCCTCGTTGCACTGGTGTGTCGCACCGTCCTCACCAACGGAAATACCTGCGTGTGTTGCACCGATCTTAACGTTCAGATGAGGATAGCCTATGCTGTTTCTGAGTATTTCATAAGCTCTGCCTGCCGCAAACATAGCAAATGTGCTTGCAAATACGAGCTTGCCTGTAGTAGCGATACCTGCGGCAACGCCCATCATATTTGCTTCTGCTATACCGCAGTCAAAGAAGCGGTCGGGATATGCCTTCTTGAATATACCTGTCTTTGTTGCAGCCGCAAGGTCTGCGTCTAAAACTACGAGATCGTTTCTCTTTTCAGCGAGCATTACAAGAGCTTCGCCGTAGCTTTCACGGGTTGCTTTTTTCTCCATTTTAATACGTTTCCTTTCCGATTACTTTTCAAGCTCGGCAAGATGAGCCTTGAGTTCTGTCATAGCCTGGTTGTACTGTTCTTCGTTGGGAGCAGTGCCGTGCCATGATACCTGATCCTCCATGAAGGAAACGCCCTTGCCCTTTATGCTCTTCTGTATAATTACCGTAGGCTGTCCCGAGATCTTTTCAGCTTCAGCGAAAGCCTTTTCGATTGCGTCAAAATCGTGTGCGTCAATAGAAATAACGTGCCAGCCGAAAGCCTTGAACTTCTCGTCTATCGGATAGGGTGACATTACATCGCTGATTCTGCCGTCTATCTGAAGTCCGTTGTTGTCAACTACAGCTACAAGATTATCAAGCTGGTAATGAGCCGCAAACATAGCAGCCTCCCATACCTGACCTTCTTCTATCTCGCCGTCGCCGAGTACAGCGTATACCTTGTAAAATTCATTTGACAGCTTGCCCGAAAGAGCCATACCGCAAGCGGCTGAAATGCCCTGTCCGAGTGAGCCTGTGCTCATATCAACGCCGGGGACTTTGTTCATAACAGGGTGACCCTGAAGCTTTGAACCTATATGACGGAGTGTCTTTAAATCTTCTACAGGGAAAAATCCGCGGTTAGCAAGTACAGAGTACAGAGCGGGAGCTGTGTGTCCCTTTGACAGTACAAGTCTGTCACGCTCGGGCATCTGAGGATTTTTAGGATCTACATTCATCTTTGCAAAGTAGAGATATGTGAGTACATCAGCTACCGAAAGCGATCCGCCGGGATGTCCCGACTTAGCATTGTAAACGCCCTCGATAACACCCATTCTGACCTTGGTGGCAGTTATCTCAAGCTGCTTTTTTAAAGTTGCATCCATTTTAATGGTCCTTTCCGGGCAAAGCTGTGCTTTGCCTTTTTCGTTTAGTCGTTCTCCAATATTATATTACATTATTCGCGATAAGTCAAGTATACCGACAGCTCGGAACAGCTGTGAACAAAACAAAAATATTTGACTTTTTTGCGGATAAGCTATATCATTATCGGCAGAATATGCTTTATCGCCGCTTCGTGTTCAGCAGGAGGTTCTATGGACGAAAAAACACTTGCGCTTGTGCAGAAGAACAAATTATTCGGCAATATGTCGGAAGAAAATACCGAGCTTTGCGTAAAATTGCTTTCAGGCAGGACAGTCGCCGCAAAATCGGGTGAAATTATTATGAGCGAGGGTGAACCTGCCGACCGTATAGGAATAGTTCTTTCAGGCAGCATTCAGGTCATCCGGGAGGATTATTACGGCAACCGTGACATTGCCGCTCTGATAAGACAGGGCGGGAGCTTTGCCGAAGTATTTGTCTGCTCCGCCGTAAAACTGCTCCCCGTTACAATAGAAGCCGCAGGCGACTGCACCGTAATGCTCCTTGATTACGGAAAGCTGTCCTCGCTGTCGTCATATCCGTTCTATCAGCAGTTTGTAAGCAACCTGCTGACAGCCGTTTCCGATAATGCGCTTATGCTCAACCGCAAGGTAGAGATCATCTCAAAGCGCAGTACAAAAGAAAAAATCATGGCATACCTGAGTTATGAAGCGAAACGTGCGGGGAACAATACATTCACTGTTCCGCTTGACCGCCGCTCTATGGCGGATTATCTCGGTGTAGAACGCAGTGCGATGTCAGCCAGGCTGTCCGAGCTTGTGAAGGAAGGTCGTATAATGGTTAACAAAAACACCTTCACCGTTCTTAAATGCCACTGCGGACTTGATAAGATCAATAAGTTCTGAAACTCAGTATATAGATCTGTTCCGGCATCGACAGTTCAAACACCGCAGGCTTCTCCCTGTCGATTCCGGCAAGCACATCCTTGTCAAACTGCGCCGTCACCGTATCAAATTCGGTAACATCTACCGTTGGCTTAACCTCAGCCTCGCATAATGTCTTTCTGCCGTAACGCACAGTTATTTTGCCCGTATTGACACGGCTTCCGCACACTATCTCTATACTGTCTGCGTCACCGAGTACACAGTTGTTGTAAATCAGTCCACCGCCGAGCATATAGTGCTGTTCGAGCTTCTTGCTGTATTTCATTTTCGTATTATACTTACCGTCGTAGTTCTTTGCAAGTATACCCTTACAAAGCTCTCTCGGCGGTATTTTTTCACCGCTTACCTCAATAGTTTTTGTGAGCCTGATATCATCGCTTGAAGCGCCTGCCATGAATGTATATCGTCCCTGCTCTATCGTAAATCTTTCACGGCTGACATCATAGAAACGCAGTTCCGACTTGCTGATATCAAACTCTATATGCTGTGTCTGTCCGCACCCGATATGCACACGGGCAAATGCTGTAAGCTGTTTCAGCGGACGCTTGACCGACGGATCTTCCGCACGGAAATATACCTGCACGACTTCATCGCCGTCAATATCCGATACGTTTCTGACATCGAACGAAATATTTATGCTGTCGTCATATTCGTTCACTTCAAGATCCGAATATTCAAACCTTGCATAACTCAGCCCGTATCCGAACGGATAAAGCGGCTTACCTTTATAATAAAGATAAGTCATATCGTTTTCTATAATGTCATAGCTCTCTATCGGTGCAAGTTCGTATTCGCTCCTGTACCACGTCTGCGCCAGTCTGCCCGCAGGCGAATATTCACCGCTGATAACCTTTGCAAATGCATTGCCAAGCTCAGGTCCCGCATGGGTCGTATAGATTATCGCAGGCATATATTCCTGCTCCTCACATATTGAGAACGGATAGCTTGACACCACCGCCATTACGCATTTGTTGTTGGTGCTGTAAACCGCTTTGGCAAGCGCAGAATCGTGTGCGGGCAGTGACAGTGTCTTACGGTCGTACATTTCACGGGCAACTATCATAGGATCGTTGCCTATGCAGACTATCGCATAATCCGCCTTTTCCGCAAGCTCAGCCGCACGTCTTATACCGTCCGAAACAATCTCTTCGCTAAACATCTTGTCGTCGCTCAGGCCGAACTGTTTTACAAGCGTCAGCTTTCCCTTTTCGTCAACGCCGAGCGCCTTACCGAAATATGTGCGGTACAGCACTTTATCTCCGTGCTTCTGCGGTTTCATTATTTCCTGCGAATACCAGCGGTAAGTGCTTTCGCTGTCGCACTTGCAGGTATTTTCGGTTATGTACCTGTTATTGTAAAGCGAGCGGTACGTTGTTTCATCGTGACCGTATTCCGCCTTTTCAAAAAGTGCCCTCGGATCGTCCTTTTCGTAAATCGCACTCACCGTATCATCGTCGGATACGCCGAGATACTTTCCCGTAAGTTCGGATTTTATAACCACACGGTCACAGCCGTTGTCATACATCGCACCGGCAAATTTTCCGCTTATGCCGTCAAGTATAGTCGTATTGTATGACGAATAACCCGTGTACCAGTCCATAAGATTACAGTTGCCGTTAAGACCTATCACAGCAACGCTCTTATTTGTATCAAGCGGCAGTATACCGTTATTTTTAAGCAATACCGTCTGTTCCAGTGCCGCACGGTGATTGAGCTTTTTATGCTCATCACAGTCAAGCACACTTTCGTCGATATCCGAGAACGGGTGCTTTTCATCAAACTCACCAAGTCTGAACCTTGCAAGCATGCTATTGTAAAGCGCCTTGTCTATATCCTTTTCAGATACAAGTCCGCTCTTTACCGCTTCAAGCACCGCCGCCTGAACTACATCCTCACAGTCTGTCATAACGTCCGTGCCGTTCTTTATCGCAAGCGCAATTGTTTCTGCGTGTGAAGTGCTGTAACCGTGAAATGTTACGTTTTGTGAAAAATCTCCGCCGTCAGTTACGACAAAACCAAGTCCCCACTTATCTTTAAGAACTTTCTGTATATCCGGGTTTATTACCGCAGGCACACCTGAAAGCTCGTTGTACGCCGCCATTACGGAGTACGCTCCTCCGCAGGTTATGGGACGTTCAAATGCCGCATAGTAATATTCATTCAGCGTCCTCGGCTCAATATCGGAAGACGCCGTTCCCCGTTCATTTTCGGTATTGTTGGCACAGAAATGCTTCAGTGTCGGTATCGATTGCATATATTCACCTTGCCGGTCTGCAAGTCCTTTTGTGTATGCCGCCGACATTTCACCCGTTAAAAACGGATCTTCGCCGTAGCCCTCTTCATTTCTTCCCCAGAGCGGATTTCTGCACAGGTCAACGGTAGGTCCCCACAGCATCAGATGGCCGCTCGGGTGGCGTTTGTTCAGCACCCGTGCCTCCTTACCTGCCGTAAGCCCGGCTTTTTCCATTAGCTCTGTATCAAACGTTCCGGACAGCCCTATAGGTTGCGGAAATACGGTCGTCGGCTCTTCGGGATTTCTTGAAACATATCCCCTGGCAACCTCCGCACCGACATACCACTCTCCTATATCAAGGCGAGGCACTGCCGCCATATGGTTTGACATCAGACCTGCCTTTTCCTTGATTGTCAGCCTTGATAAAAGATCCTTTACACGCTCGTCAAACGACAGCGAGCTATCCCTGAATCTATATTTGTTCTCCATGTTCTCCTCCGTCTTGCAGTTGTTGACTTTTTACGCAAACCGCAATATACATCATCGCTATCATAGCATATGTAATCGTTTTCGTCAATAGCATTTTGTGCATTTTCGCAAAAATAACGCAGTGCCGTTTTAAAGCATATCTGCGTTATTCCGTATTCATTTCAAGCCGGATACTTACTCGATTTTCGGCATCCATTTACCCTTCCATGTGTACAGCGCCATAAGCACAACGCCTATTACCCACGAAACAGGGTACAGCAGATAAACGCCGTCAATAGTCGGGAAAAGCGGTACAACGAGCCATATCCAGAATATTCTGAAAATACACATTGCGAACAGTAATATCAGCATCGGAGGAATGCTCTTACCCGTGCCTCTTACAGCCCCCGCAAGCACATTCATTATTGCAAGCAGGAAATAGAACGGGCAGAAATATTTCATTGCGGTTTCGCCGCAGGCGGCTACTGCGTCATCGTTTGTGAAAAGCCTTATAATCGGGTCGGCAAACACAAGCAGCAGGATGCCTGTTATGACAGTATAAACAACGCCCATACCGAGTGCTGTCCACATACCCTTTTTAACACGTTCGGGTTTATTCGCACCGTAGTTCTGACCGACAAAGGTAGTCACCGCCATACTTATACTAAGCACCGGCAGAATGTTGAAGCCGTCCACCTTAAGATATGCGCCGAAGCCTGCTACCGCATCCGAGCCGAAGCTGTTGACGCTTGCCTGTACAAGCACGTTTGAAAAGGAGATGACCATATTCTGAATGCCTGTAGGCAGACCTACCTTTATTATCCTTATCGCCATATCCCTGTGTACCTTTATCTGACGGATAAACAGCTTATAATCCGCATTTACCCTCACCATATAGATTATAGCCATAACGCAGGAAACAAGCTGGCTCGCATCGGTCGCTATCGCCGCACCCTCTACGCCCATACCGAAGCCTTGTATCAGTATAAGGTCGAGCGCTATATTGACAACTGACGCCGCACCGAGATATAACAGCGGTCTTTTTGAATTTCCTGCCGCATTGAATATTCCGGCACACATATTATAAAGCACGTTGAACAGCAATCCGCCGCAGTATATCTGCAAATAGAGCGATGCGCCGTCAAGGATATTATCCGGTGTCTGCATCCATACGAGGAACAGTCTGCTCATAAATACACCCATGACCGTCAGCACAAGGCCGATTATAACTGCGATTGCCATAGCCGTATGTACCGCTCTTTTCACATCGTCCTTACGCTTTGCACCCATATACTGCGATATAATAACGCCTGCGCCGACCGATGCGCCCTGGCTGAACGCTATCAGCAGACTGACGATAGAGCCGGTTGAGCCTACCGCCGCCAGAGCCTCCTTGCCCACGCAGTTTCCTACTATTATAGAATCGACCGTGCTGTATAACTGCTGTAAGAGGTTGCCCAGTATCAGCGGCACGGAAAATATAAGCAGTTTCTTCCAGATAGAGCCCTCTGTCATAAGGACCGTTCCGGATTTTCTTTTTTCTTTTATATCTGCACTCAAGTTAAACTTCCTTTCTTCGTCCATAAATATTATACTCATTTTAAAAAAATCTGTCAACTTCCGTTATCACTGACGTTTTGTGCCACAGCATATTGAACTGTGTTACAGATTGTGATAAAATGTAAATAGCAGAAAACACGCCGAAGGGATATGATAAATATGACAGACGAAAAGAAAAAAGCTCCCGAAGCTTCCGTACAGCCTGATGATAAAAGCGACTACAGACAGTCTGCCGACAAAGAGGAGGCTATATGGGATATGAAGCAGGAGCTTGATGATTATATCGAGGATCAGGGTATTTATATAAGGCAGTAAAATATAGAATAAACCGATTTGCCCTTTCGGGATAACTATGCGATAAGAAGTGTGAGAAACGGATACAGATAATATGAAGCCGTATATATCCGTATTCCGCCTAATATTTCAAAAACGCACCCGATGACATAAGAGAATTCATACGGGCGGCTGAAGAAACGCTAAAATAAGCTTGACAAAGCACTTTAACTGTGCTAAAATCATTTTTTGTGAGTTCGCAATATCCTCACTTTCCGTCAAAAGACGGATAAATCAAAACTACGAAAGGACAATTCAATATGCGAAACAAAAAAGTCCTGTTTATCACACAGGGAGCCGTTATCGCCGCAATCTATGTAGTGCTGACCTATATTGTCAGCCTGCTGGGGCTTACAAACGGCGTAATTCAGGTGCGTCTTTCCGAGGCGCTCACAATCCTGCCGGTATTTACTCCGGCGGCAATTCCGGGACTGGTTGTAGGCTGTGTCATCTCAAACATACTGACCGGTGCTGTAATATGGGATGTTATCTTCGGAAGCCTTGCCACACTCATAGGAGCGGTAGGCACATATCTTCTGAGAAAGCATCACAGGATACTGTACCCCCTTCCGCCCATAATTGCCAATACTGTTATAGTACCGCTTGTACTGACCTATGCTTACGGTGTACCGGACGCATTATGGTTCTCGGCACTGACGGTATGTGCAGGCGAGGTTATCTCCTGCGGAGTTCTCGGTCTGCTCCTGTATCACGGACTGGACAACAAATATTGCAGACGTTTGTTTACCGTAAAGGTTTAACAAACAAAACAGTTTGAGCCGCTATGAATATATCATGGCGGCTTTCGTGCAACTTGTACATTTATTAACGGTTTTTTGGTGTATTCCACCAAACACACCGCTTTACTTCTTGACTTATTACAGCATTTGTGATAAAATCAGATTATTAAAATGTAAGTTCAAGAGGTGTTTCTTATGAAAAAAAATAAAGACTGGTTAAAAAATAAAGCGCAGAGCCAGGTAGTTGTAATAACATTTTTATGCGTTGTCTGCTGTATAATGATGCTGGCTACCGTTGCCGTATGCACTGTCAACATTCTGACAATGGTAGGTCACGACGACCCTGTTTATCATTCTTCGATAATGCTGTCACTGATTACCGAGGGCATTTCGCTTATCGTTACTGCGGCATTTATCCTGCTTTGCATTTATGTAAAAAAAGCAATAGTAAAGCCTATCAGAAAAATCAGCAACGAACTTAATAACTTCTCAGAGGGTATTCTTTCCGCTGAATTTGACGTCAAGATAAACGACAGCGATATAGGAAAGCTCGCAGGCTCGCTCAATACTGCAAAGTGGTATCTGAAGAAAATGGTCGATGAGCTTACATATCTTTTGACGCAGATGTCATACGGCAACATCAGCTTTACCATAAACTATGATTACAAGGGAGAATTCGTTCCCCTAAAGTCGGCATTTGAACAGATACTTGTCAATCTGAATGATTCGGTATCGAGCATACAGAAGGCAGGCACGACGCTTTACGATGCATCGGAGCAGGTTTCAAGCGGCTCTCAGGCACTTGCACAGGGTACAAGCGAGCAGGAAGCCTCTATCCGTGAGTTGTCAGACTATGTGCAGGATATTTCAGGCAAAGTAAACAAGAACGCCGAAAACGCAAAGAACGTAAGTGAAATTTCAGATACTGCGACCACCGACCTTAAGAAAGGCAATGCAGAAATGCAGAAGATGCTTGCCGCAATGAAGATAATCGATGAAAAATCAGTCGAGATCGAGAAGATTATCAACACTATCGACAACATTGCATTCCAGACAAATATACTTGCTCTTAATGCCGCAGTAGAAGCCGCAAGAGCAGGTGAAGCCGGCAAGGGCTTTGCAGTCGTTGCAGACGAGGTCAGAAACCTTGCAAGCAAGTCCGCAGAAGCCGCTCAGACAACAAGCGAGCTTATCAGCAGTACTATCGAAGCCGTTTCAAACGGCACAGCAATTGCCGATTCGACAGCTCAGACTATCGAAAGCGTTATGGAGCGTTTCAGCAACGCAAACTCGCTTATCAACGAAATATCGGACAGCTCGGCACAGCAGGCGACTATGGTTGATCAGGTGCTTTCAAGCGTCGGTCAGATCTCAGCGGTAGTTCAGAACAATGCCGCCACAGCAGAAGAAAGTGCAAGCGCAAGCGCACTTACTGCCGCTCAGGCGAAAGAGCTTCAGAAGATGGTCAAGCAGTTCCATCTGCGTGAAGACGGTCAGGTTCATCTTGAAGGACCTATGGAAGAATAACAGGAATAACAAACAAAAGCAGGCTGAGAATGCCTGCTTTGTTTTTAGGGAAAATTTTATGACTACACAGAAATTTGAATACAAGGGAATGTACTGTAAGAAATGGCTTTCCGATAACGAAAAGGCAAAAATACAGATTATTCACGGGCTTGGCGAAATGTCGGAATACTATGAGCAGTTCGCAGAATATATTACAGCCAAAGGAGTTTCGGTATATCTTTGCGAATACCGTGAACACGGAAGGACGGCACTGCCTGCAAACATAGATAATATCGTTCAGACCGCTGCAAAGGAATGCGGTGATTTTTCGTCATACGTTCAATCGGAAAGTGACACACCGCTGTTTCTGCTCGGTCACAGCCTTGGTGCACAGATGGCTCAATATGTTATTTGCCACTGCGATAGCTCGCTTTACAGCGGAGTTATCCTTACAGGCTGTCCGCATATACACGGTACCGATACACTTCTTTCGGATATTGACGCAGAAATATCCGAAAAAGGTGCAGACGCTCCCAGTACAGACGTATTTCTCAAGCTGTTCGGAAAGGTTGCCGAGCCGTTTCCCGAAAAATGTACAGTTTCTTGGGTAACCTCCGATCTTGAACGTGCCGAATATTACGAAACTCTCCCCTACACGAATAAGATGTACAGTTGCCGTTTTTACAGAAGTTTTTTACAACTTGCAAACGAAGTGCAAGACGATAAATATCTGTCGGATATCTTCCCGAAACCGCCGGTTCTTTTAATAAGCGGAACAGAAGATATGGTGGGCGACAAAGGAGAATATGCAAAAGAAAAAGCCTCTGTGCTTAAGGCAAACGGCTTTGATGTCAGACTTGTAATACTTGACGGTATGCGCCACAGCGTATTACAGGAAAAAGAACGCACAGACGTTTACCGCCTCATTGCAGATTTTATTTCAAATCAGGAACATAATGATAATCTCTGATTTTATAAGCATATACAAAAAACGCAGTGCCGCTACCGACACTGCGTTCTCTTTTATATCGTAATTTATATCGCCCGAAAGCGTCTTATAAAACCGCTGTCAGATCTTTACAAGCTTTTTTTACTCTCTTCATATGCGATATAGTGCTTTTTGATCTGAGCCTTGCTCTTGCTCCTGATAAGCACGCTTTCACCGTTATCCAGTCTGAACTGTTCATCAACCGCTGTGATATGATCCATATTGACAATATAGCTCCTGTGACATCTCAGAAAACGTGATTCATCGCCGGACAGACTTTTTTCTATATCGTCAAGCCTCATATACAGTGAATATTCCTCGTCCTCAGTATGCAGTATACAGCGGTTGTTACAGCTTTCGATATAGATTATATCACTGCACGGCACGTTTACATAAGTGTTGCGCACCTTTACTCTCATAAAATCCGTGTCATATTTTTCAAGAACCCTGTCAAGCACACTTTCAAGCCTTGTCATATTGTACGGTTTGAGTATATAGCCGTTTGCTCTTACACTGTAGCTCTCGATAGCATATTCATCGGTAATCGTTGAAAATATCAGCAGATTCTCATACCCGTTATTCCTGAGCTGTCTTGCTATATCTATGCCCAGTTCATCGCCGACATAGATATCCATAAATACAATATCAAAATTTGTATTATCGTGCAAATCATCAAGCAGGCTCGTGCCGTTTTCATACAACCTTACCGTACACGACAGCTTACGCTTTCTGAAATATTCAATTACAAGTGTCTTTGACAACAATAAGTCAATTCTGCTGTCGTCACATATTGCTACTAACATAACCGATCCTTTGCCGCTATACAGTTGTAATACCGTATTGTGAGAGCTGAAACGCCTGCAAAAGAAGAACTCACAGTATCTTCTCTGATATTATTTTAACATATTTAATTTAATATTGCAATAGCAATACTATATATTTCAATAAATTCGACAAATTATTCAGTCCAAGCGCTATTGATAGTTATACCCACGTTCCGTTAACGAATACAGGCACTTCACTACCGTCATCTTTGATGCCTGTTATCTCAAGATCGTCAGAGCCGACCATAAAATCGACATGAATTATCGAGTCGTTGATTCCCATCGAATGTATCTCGTCAAGCGTTTTGTTCTCAAAGCCGTCAATTACTTCCTGAAATCCCTCGCCGACAGCAACATGACAGCAAGCATTCTCGTCAAAGAGCGTATTCATAAAAAGCAGACCCGAACGGTTTATAGGGGACTCCTTGGGTACAAGAGCAACTTCGCCCAGCATTGAAGCGCCGTCGTCCATCGCAAACATCTTTTTCAGGATATCCTCGCCTTGGCGCGCCTTACAGCCCGATACCCTGCCGTTTTTGAATTCAATCTCAAAGCCATCTATCAGATTTCCCGACCAGCTGAGAGGCTTCGTAGCAACAAGCTTACCATCGCACTTGCCTTTCATAGGGCTTATAAATACTTCTTCTGTCGGCATATTAGGAACATATGCCGCACCGTTGACACGGTTGATATCAGCCGCACCGCACCACTTTGCACCGGGGATAAGCTCGACGGAAAAATCCGTTCCGTTACTGCTCTTATATTTAAGGCTCTTGAAGCCCTGTGCATTCAGCCAATCGGCTTTTGCTCTCATGGTGTCGGTATGCTCTTTCCATACCTTTTCCCAGTTTCCGTTACCGTCAAGATATACGCACGAGAAAATAGCGTTCCACAGCTTTTCGACCGCCGTTTCGGTGTCGTCATCAGGGAAAACTTTCTTTGCCCATTTCGGAGAGGCGGCGGCAACTATCAGCCACTGATGCTTGCCGTCAATCTCATCACGGTATTTTTTTAACACCTTTGAACGCATCTGACCTACTGTAGAAATTACATCCGCAGGTACACCGCTGAGTTCGTCGGGATCGGCAGATTCAATAAATATTCTTGCAGGCAGATCCTTTACCATCTGTTTCTGACGTTCTTCTTCCCACGGAAGTACAGTGCCGAGCGTTTCAACACTTGCATTCTCATAGTGCAGTCTGTCTATAGCCCCGCAGCTCCAGAACATCTCAACATAGCTTGCGCCTGCGTTATAGCATTCCTTTGCCACAAGCGTTGCCAGCTCGTGCTGATCGACCTCGGTATAAAGACGTACCTTCTGTCCTTCCTGAACGTTTGCACCGACTTTTACCATAAGCTTTGCATATTCGCCAAGCATTTTTATATCCATATTGTTTAACCTCCGTAAAAACAGCCTTAACGGACAGTATTACCCGAAAAAGATAAATTATCCGCCGCTGTCAGCATTACATAACTATTATAGAACTCTTTTTATATGCTGTCAAGCTACTGCCCCGACTGACAAAAAAACGCCTCCGTGTCTCATTGACACGGAGGCATTATTATATTTACTTGTTTATAACTAACTTTAAGCCTTCAGCGCTTTCAACTGTGAAGTGCTTGTCTGTAGCCGTATGTGTAACAGTGATTGTATCGCCGTTTCTCTCAGCCATAACAGTAAGCTCAAGCTTAGCGTCCTTATCATAGATCTTGCACTGAGTATTCTTGCCGTCCTCAAGCTGATAGATAACAAGCTTAGCACCTTCTACATAGTCATATGCGAAGTTACGCTCAAAGTTACCGTAAGCGATTATGCTGTTGGGCTTAGCATACATACCCATTGAGAAGTAGTCGTACTTCTTGTCGTACCAGTTACCGCCCTCAAGAACTTCTCCTGTCTGAATATCGGTCCACTTGCCGCGAGGCAGATAGAACTGAGCAGTACCCTCCTCATTGAATACGGGAGCGATAAGCAGGTTATCACCGAACATATACTGTCTGTCAAGAGGTAAGCAGGCAGGATCGTCGCTGTATTCCATAACCATAGCTCTCATCATAGGAACGCCCTTTTCGTGAGCCTTTACTGCGTTAGCGAACAGATACGGCATCAGGCGACCCTTGAGCTTTGTGAAGTGACGCAGAACGTCGCACGCTTCTTCGTCAAAGTTCCACGGTACTCTGTATGAGCTGTTGCCGTGAAGTCTTGAGTGTGAAGACATAAGACCGAATGCAGACCATCTCTTGTATAAGTCGGGTGAGCCTGTAGCCTCAAAGCCCGAAATATCGTGGCTGAAGTAGCCGAAGCCGGATAAGCAGAGTGAAAGTCCTCCACGGAGCGTTTCAGCCATTGATTCGTACTGGCTGAAGCAGTCGCCGCCCCAGTGTACAGGGAACTGCTGACCGCCGACCGTAGCAGAACGTGCGAACAGACAAGCCTTATCCTTGCCGTAGAATTCCTCAAGCACCTCAAATACGCACTTGTTGTAGAGATATGTGTAGTAGTTGTGCATTCTGTAAGGATCGGAGCCGTCGCTGTATACAACATCGGCTGTGGGTATTCTCTCACCGAAGTCCGTCTTGAATGCGTCAACACCCATCTCGCACAGTGTTCTCAGCTTTGCCTTGTACCACTTGCAAGCCTCAGGATTCGTAAAGTCAACGATAGCCATACCGGGCTGCCACATATCGCACTGGAATACGCCGCCGTCCGTCTTCTTGATGAAGTAGCCGTTCTTTACGCCCTCGTCAAATAAGGAAGACTGCTGAGCGATATAGGGGTTGATCCATACGCAGATTTCAATTTTCTTTTCCTTAAGACGTGCGAGCATAGCCTTGGGATCGGGGAACATTCTCTTATCCCAGGTGAAGTCGCACCAGTTGAATTCCTTCATCCAGAAGCAGTCGAAATGGAATACCTCCAGAGGAATATCACGTCTTGCCATTTCGTCTATGAAGAACGAAACTGTTTCTTCGTCATAGTTTGTAGTGAATGATGTTGTCAGCCACAGACCGAATGTATATGCAGGAGGAAGTGCAGGCTTACCTGTCAGCGTTGTGTAAACGCCGAGTACGTCTGCTATTGTCTTACCGCCCATTACGAAGTATTCCATTCTCTCGCCCTGAACGGAGAAAGCAACCTTTGAAACCGTTTCGCTTGCTACTTCAAATGTAACGTTCTCGGGGTGATTTACAAATACACCGTAGTTTCTTGATGATACATAGAAGGGGATTGACTTGTATGTCTGCTCAGAGCAAGTACCGCCGTCGTTGTTCCATACTTCTACCGTCTGACCGTTCTTTACGAATGTAGAGAACTTCTCGCCGAAGCCGTAGATGTTCTCGCCTACGGAGATGTTGAGCATCTCTCTTATTCTTGCAGGCTCGTCTGTAGATGCGTGTGCATAGAAACGCTCCGCCTTTGTGCCTTCCATACGGTGGTCTGTGAGCCAGGGCTGTTCTTCAATATAAGAAGTTGTTCTCCAACCTTCCTTTGTGAGCAGCTTTCCGTCATAGAAATACTTGATATCCCAAGCTCCGCCTGCCTTACCGATTCTTACCGAGGTCTTGTTTGAAACAAGCTCCCAGTACTCGTCCTTCTCGTTTATAACAGGCTTGAAGTTTGCGTCCTCATATAATGTGAAGTCCGGACCCTTCTTTACAGCACCCTTGTAATGCTCGATCGTAACCTTGATCGAATCGGCAAGCGTAGACGTAAAGGTGATCTCAAGAACAGGACCGCCAAGCGTCATTCCTCTGTTACCGATCCACTGGTTAGTGGCATATACGGTTATCGAGTTGTCTGTAGCCTTTACCTCATAGATCTGAGTTGCATAGTTTACGTCGTAGCCCGACTTGTTCATCCAGAAACCGTCTGAATACTTCATAGATTATACCTTTCCTTTCAAAACGGCGGTCACACATCCGCCAAAATTCACTTTTCATGCGGGTTCTCCCCGGGGTAATAAGGCGGTAATACATTCATGCCGTTTCCGATATAAGCTCTGCTTGCGTGCGCAATCCGCACCTTTGACCGACCATTATCCGAAACGTCGTGTAATCGTTTACCTGTCGTTTATTCTAACATATAAATTTACAAAAATCAAGTGGTTTTTGAAAATTTTTTTTGTTTTTTAAAAAGATGTTTCCGTACCTTGTATATACTGTCTGAAAACTTATATCAAAGCCGCATTGCAATGCCGTTTTTACATTATATCGGTTAAGATTTTTCTTTGCAACAATTTGCAGCAATGTGTCATTGCGGATTTACAGTTACGGTTATTTTGCTTATACTCGACTTCCGCCGGAGAAAATAATAAGCGGCAGTATAGCTTTACGAATTAATGATTGCGCAGATTTTTCGGATTGCGATATCAAAAAACACTTTTCAACAGCCGATTCTTAACATTCACAAAAATATATTTTCAGGCATATACTACTCTTGTATCAGCCATAATATACCATAATCTACATAATGAGGTGATTTTTGATGTGTGGAATAGCAGGATGGGTAGATTGCCGCAGACTCTGCGACAGCACCGCAATAATGCGCAGAATGGCGCAGACAATGATACCGAGAGGACCCGACAGCGGCGGCTTCTACACCGATGATAACTGTGCCCTTGCCCACCGCCGTCTTAGCGTCATAGACCCCGCCGGCGGCGCTCAGCCGATGACCCGTAAAACCGCCCTCGACAGCTACACTATCGTCTATAACGGCGAGCTGTACAACACCGCTGAGATACGCTCGGAGCTTGAATCCGCAGGCGTAACATTCACTACGGCAAGTGACACCGAGGTACTTCTGAACGCCTACATTACCTGGGGCGAAGCCTGCCTTGACAAGCTAAACGGGATATACGCCTTTGCTGTGTGGCAGGAAAAGGAAAAACAGCTCTTTCTTGCCCGTGACAGAATCGGCGTGAAGCCGCTGTTTTACTACGAATACGCAGGCGGCATTATCTTTGCGTCCGAGATAAAAACACTCCTCGCCCACCCGATGATCGAGCCTGTCATCGACCGTGACGGCATAGCTCAGATAATGCTTTTAGGTCCTGCCCGAAAGCCGGGAAGCGGCGTATTCAAAGGAATCAGGGAGCTTCGCCCCGCCGAGTGCGCCATGTACTGCCGATGCGGTCTCAGAAAGCGCACCTACTGGTCGCTCCACGCCCTTCCCCATAAGGAAAGCGAACAGGAAACCGAACAGCACATAGCCTACCTGCTGACCGATGCTATAAAGCGTCAGCTTGTCAGCGATGTTCCGCTTTGCACTATGCTTTCGGGCGGCCTTGACAGCAGTATCATAAGCGCAGTCGCCGCCAAAGAATTTGAACAAAACGGCAGACAGCTCACCACCTATTCTATCGACTACAAGGACAACGACAAGAACTTCCACAGCAGTAAATTCCAGCCCGATATGGACGCACCGTGGATACGGAAAATGTCAGCATTCATCGGCTCCAAGCATATAAATGTCGAGGTCGATACGCCCGCTCTGACCGACGCTCTGGAGCTGTCAACCTTTGCCCGTGACCTGCCCGGAATGGCAGACGTGGACAGCTCCCTGTACCTGTTCTGCAAGGCTATCAAGGGCAATTTCACCGTTGCTCTGAGCGGTGAGTGCGCCGATGAAATCTTCGGCGGCTATCCGTGGTATCACAACGAGGAAATTCTCTACAAACCGGGCTTCCCGTGGGCTTGCTCGACCGCATCCCGTGCGGATCTGCTCTGCGACGGGATACTGGGCGACATTGACCCGAATGATTATGTAAACTTCTGCTGTAACGAAACGCTGAAGAACACCGAATATCTCGACACCGACAGCCGCAAGGACAGACGTATGCGTGAGATGTTTATGCTGAACTTCTATTGGTTTATGCAATGCCTGCTTGACCGCAAGGACAGAATGAGTATGGCTCATGGGCTTGAGGTCAGAGTGCCGTTCTGCGACCACAGAATTGCCCGTTACGCTTTCAATATTCCGTGGGAGATAAAGGCGGCAGGCGGCAGGGAGAAAGGCATTGTCCGCCGTGCGATGAAAGGCATACTGCCCGACGATGTACTCTGGCGCAAGAAATCGCCGTATCCCAAGACCCACAACCCGACCTATCTTGCCGAGGTTATCCGCAGGATGAGGGCGGTGCTTGCCGACAAGAATTGCCGCCTTACCGAGATCGTCAGCCGTGAAAAGCTGTTACGGCTGTGCGACGATCCGACACTGTTTGAGGGAAATTGGTACGGTCAGCTTATGACATCGCCGCAGATTTTCGCCTACCTCTTGCAGATAGAATATTGGCTAAGGCGGTATGATGTGAGGATCGACAGGCAGTAAATACGCAAAACGGGTATCGGTAAATTTCCGATACCCGTTATATTTTACTTCTTTGTTCGGACTGTCAACAATATCTGCCGATTTTCTCAAGAACGGCAATAAACCGCTTGTCATCACGGATAGCGTTATATCTGTCCGCCTGCATTTTATCGTACAATTCCTTGCAGTCCGTGAAATCGTAATTCTTGATAGTATTGAACGGACCATATTCGAGATTGTTTACAAGCAGAGATGTGTGCCGTGCATTTTCGGGTAGCGTATCTGACATTACAGCAAATTGAGCCGCTTTTTCAAGACTTGATAACGCGAGCTCATAATCGCCCTCAGACATAGCCAGATCAGCAATATACCTATGCGTAATTGACACTGTACCGCTGTAATTAAGATAATCGCCGTCATCAAATACAAGTTCAAGAATCGCAAGCGCCTTTTTCATTATTTCTATTCTTTCCGCATCGGACATAGTTTCATTCCTGTATCCGAGGTCAGCCAGATTTATTAACGCACACCAAAATATACTTGTATACCACTTTATTGCACGTTTCAGATGTGTTTTCTGCTGTTCTCCCTCATATAAATCCCCGAGAACTACTGTATCGGTACATCCTATATTGGGAAGCTTCTTAGCGTATTCAATCGCCTTTTCCTTTTCTCCGAGACTTGAATAGATATAGCAAAGCTGCTGAGTTGTTTGGTTAATAATCGCACCGTCTGTGCAATGCGATAAAATACGATTTCCTATTTCAGCAGCCTCACGATTGAAGCTGATTTTTTCTTCTTCGGACAATCCCCGACCGTCTTTGTATTCACAGAATGCCAGTTGATTGACAAGCCTGAATTGAAGCTCATAATTTGTAGGATAGGTTTTTACCGCATCACGCAGTAGCAGAATATTCTCATAGATCAAGCCCTTTGAGCCATTCTCTTCAAGCTGTCCGAGCAATTCTTTTAGCTGTTCCTCGCTCCTCCAATTCTCCATTCCCATAAGCTCGTCAAGAGTAATTTCAAAGTAGCTCGCAATAGTCGGCAATAGCGTTATATCGGGATAAGTCGTTCCGTTCTCCCAGCGGCTCACTGCCTGTGCCGACACACCTAGAACATCAGCAAGCTGTTCCTGTGTAAGCTCACGCTGTAATCGGAATTTCTTTAGGTTTTCGCCAAGTTTAAGCCCTAGATTTAGCATAGTGTTTTCCTCCGTACTGTTCATTTGGAGCTCCTGCTATAATAATATTCGATTTCAGCAGATTTGTCTATAGCTCGTTTGTTGAGAAGAATTCAACTATAGTGAGAGTGATTGCCGGATGCTTACCGAACTTTGTTGATATATTATGAAGTCTAAAGTGCTTTTAATTTATACACATATAAGCTGAACCTAAGTCATATGGAATAAACCGTTCCGCAAATTCTATTACCGACTTTATTTGATTATATCTCCGGTTATCCTCTCCGTTTGTTCCCTCGATTATATCAATGATTCTTTCGTTTTGCATAAAAGTCAGTTTCCAGTGGTATCCGTCAATAAGTGCTTTACCGTGATTATCGGAATCATAGCAAAACAATTCAGAAGCCGCCGGGTTAATAATATGACCTGACGTTTCTTTATTTATCCGAAACAGAATGTCATCATTGCTTTGGAACAAATCTCTGTATTCAATAAGACCGTTTCTGTGAATACACACTCTGTACCGTTTGTCATAAGCCGCCTCATTGTATATTTCGAGACGGTTCACCATTCTGAGTAACATATGACGTTTACGTCTTGACTCGTAATTGCTCATTATACGCTTTCTGAATTCAGCCGGAACAGGAACATTGTATTTGTCTACATAATTTGTAAAAACATCAGTCCAGTAGTACAGCCCATCCGAATAGATGTTTCCGTAACCGATAATTTCGTCGGGATTTATAATGTCACGCTCTGTACCGGGACAGCAGATTACACAATGCTCTCTCAGATATTCCAGTATTATTTTCTTTTGGCTGTCCGGTTTTTCGCAAACAAGTTCTTTTATTTTCGGAAGCGATTTATCGCCATATTCATAAGCAAATCTCACGTCTATATGACTGCGTTCCATAGTAAGCCTTTCAATATCGAATTTTGATATTATGCAAAAGCGGTCACAGCTTGCCGCCGTGACCGCTTTTATTAATTAACGCTTTGTTTATTCCCGACCGTTCGCTAACCTCAATAACGCACCAACCTTTAAAAAGGTCGGAATTTGAAGCGGCACATTGCCGTCCGCTTTATATTGATTACTGCTTTGTCTATTCCCGACCGTTCGCTAACCTCAATAACGCACCAACCTTTAAAAAGGTCGGAA